>OJSO01000002.1_pt1 | contig 299692 bp, 232 predicted proteins | sample 1599521 | NCBI WGS metagenome assembly OJSO01 (sample SAMN04168659, study PRJEB22393) | human gut metagenome | biome: human gut microbiome; feature: stool | host: Homo sapiens | collected 2014-05-12 | reverse complement strand
AAGAACGGTTTGGTTGGGAATGTAAGGACGAAAATGTAACTTTGCCATAACGAAATACTTTATGCCTAAAGATACAAAAACTTTGGGTAATAGCAAAGCCCGGGCTTGCGAAAGTCTGGGCTTTGTGCATAAAAAAGGTTGTGCCAGAGTTTTGACACAACCTCTTTCGTTTGTTTGAAAACGCAAATTAGCATAAGCGTAATTAGAGGCTTTTTTATATATTGCCTACAACTCAAATCCGCATAATCAATGCATTAGACGGGAATCCTCTTTTTTTCTTGTGACTATCACTTCCTTTTCAGCCTCCTTATATTCAAACCGTAGCGGCGCAATCTTCTCCAAATCCTGAAGAACTTTTTCGAGAAGCGTATTCTCTGACGTAATCGTAAAGTATACATCTCCAACTGCCGCGTCTTCTATCTTGAAGCCTACATCATACCAGCGATTCAGCACCTTGATAACCTCGGACAACGGGGCATCTTTAAAAGCGATCACGTTCTTTTTCCACAAAGAAGAAATCTGCGCATCCATGTTCCGGATAATAGTGCAATGTTCACTCTCCTTGTTATAGACAAGTTTCTCACCGGGCTTCAACGGATATTTCTTATCTGAAGCAAGTGTCAGATTAACACGACCTTCGTCCAGACAGACCGTGATATCCTTATTCTCCGGATAGGCCTGAACATCGAACGAAGTTCCTAGAACATGCACGGCAGGTCCGTTAAGATTGACAATGAAAGGTCGACGGGAATTTTTCGATACTACAAAATAAGCCTCACCTTCCAAGTAGACTTCACGACTGGACAGCGCAAACTTTTTAGGATACTTCAAACGCGAATCCGAATTGATATACGCACGCGTACCATCCTGAAACATCATTTGCAGACGCTCACCTTTGGGTACATAGATTTCTTCGTAACCAGAATCGCCCAGCAGATCGACACGGGTATTCACCTGAACAAACAGTCCTATCAGCAGCACAAACGGAATGAGTACGGCAGCCACACGGAAAGCAATCCTGCGGACGCGCTTCTGCCGGATATTGCGACGGATATGGGCAAGCATCTCTTCGGACGGGATTTCGTGATCGACATAGAGTTCTTCGAATCCCTGTTTGATCTCTACGGCATCACGATCCATACTTTTAGCCAGATAGGCCGCACCCTCATCGGTAGCAAACCAAGCCGCTACGATCCGGGCAATTTCAGGAGTAGATGTACCTGTCAGCACTTCCTGTATCTGTTTTTCTGTAGGTATATTCATATTCTCTGTACTCATACTGTTAAATAGACACTTAAATACCTTAACAAGGTGAGGTACGTAACAAAAATTAGCAATTTTCCCAGATGGACGCGCAACAATTTCAGCGCATCGGAATAATGGGTTTTGATTGTATTGATAGAGAGTTTCAGGCGGTCGGCTATCTCCTGGTTGGAGAGTTCTTCACACACTTTCATCAGACAGATTTCCCGCTTTTGGGGTGGCAACATATCGACAGCTTTATAAAAGATAGACATCAGTTCTTTCTTTTCCAGACTGTCAACAAGGGTATCTTCGTAAGTAGGGATGCCTTGGGCTATCTCATAATTCTTGGTAAGGGCAGTATTCTCATTGCGTATCACATTGAGTATATGATTTTTAGTCATTGTTATCAGGTAGTTTCTCAGGCTGATGCCTACCCGAAGCTCCGAACGGAATTCCCAGAAACGGGTAAATACGTGTTGCACAGCGTCTTCTGCCATCGCGGAACTCATCAAATAGCGATAAGCCAATGCATAAAGCAGTTTGTGATATTTATTGTAAACCGCAGTAAATGCCTCTACATCTCCCCGCTCCACTTTAGCAAAAAGTGTTTCATCGTCAATATCAGATGTTTGCGGGGCTCTACGCTGCATTTAAACTGTGTTTTTAAGGTTAAACGATAGAATGATGCGGGCAAATATACTCATTTTTGATAAAGGTGGGGTATGGATGGGAGGTTTTTATGGATGAGGAGATGGAAATGAAGAGGTTATAGTTGCACAATTGTGCAACTATTCATATCTTTGCTATATGAAACGCAGGATTACAACATATGGTGGATATTTTGAGAGATTCATAGAAACCCTCTCTGCCAAAGAATCGTTGAATTGGAGTGATAAAGCTATTCTCATCACTTCCATTATCTTCATTGTTACAGCCTGTTGAATGGTATCATTACATAGCCAATCTGATCAATCCTGCACATCAGTTACCGGATCTGAAAGTAGGCGAAATGTATGCGGAAGTGGCAGAGTACACACAAGCCGGCAACTTTTGGGATTTCATCTGGGGGAACGTTACTTTAGGGCAGAAAGCAACTTTTCGTTACGACAGAAAAGAATCTCCATTTCTGAATAAAGATACTGATTATCTCCGCAATCTCTTTTGCTCCTCTCTATGCTCTGAAATAGTGTCAGCAAAGGCAATCAGAATCGGTAAATCAACTCCCACCCCAGAATATGCCTGTCCAAGTCACTCTCGTGCTGATAGCAATAGAAAACATCTGACGACCAGGAGGACGACAGTTTAGCTTCCACCCCACCGCGGGCACGGAAGCGGGAGGCATGAAACCATTCATCTTTACCCAGACCGTGATATTGCTCCAAAGAGATATACGGTGACCATGTAGTTACCTTATAAGCAGCTTTCAGGCGGGTGCGGAGACGGAATTCATCCGCTCCGCGTCCGTCGAAAGTATGCTGAAAACGTTCGCGTAGGGTGAACGTCCATTGTCGTTTTTTGAGAGTGAAAGAGACATCTGCATGATAACGGTGCCGGGATTTCCAGCCGTCTTCACCACGGTTGCGGTAGTGGTATTCGTAGCCGCCCTCAGCTTTTAAAAACGGAAGAAGAAGAACGGAAGTACCTACGCCGAAGCCCCAACGGTCTATCTCATCCAATGCGTCACGGGTACGCATCTCGACATCTCCGTAAAGTTCCACTCTGGAGGATATATCGTGCCGGGCTTTCATCTTGTTCCAAGTCACGAAATCACTGTCCTGTGCCTGCAAAGAAGGCAGACTGAAGACAAGCAGTCCTACACACAAAACGACAAATCCCCGCAATACAGAATATTTCTTTAGCATATCATTCTCAAAGGTTTACTTCAACTTATTTTCTTAGAAAATACAAAGCTAAAGAAAGATTCTGTAATAAATCTGTAATACGAATGTAATATTATCAAATTTTCGACTTACAAAGTTCCAGATAACAAACAGACAATAACAATTATTCCCGTGAAATTCGTTTCAGGTGTTCTTCTATCTTTTGAAAAAATGATGCCAGATGCGAACCATCTACAAAGGCATGATTTACATAAATGGATAAAGGAAATACCAGACGTCCCTCACGGGTTACCGCTTTACCGGAAGTCATCAAAGGGTAACTGCAACCATTACCGACTTCGGCCAGCGTATAAGTAGTAGCAGTGAAATACATCTTGGGGACAGCGCTTAAATGCACTACATCATAATCTCCCTGTTTTGCCAACTCCTCTTCGGCACCATAAGGATTGCCATCTTCGGGGATATTGGTTATCAACTCATACGCTTCAGCATAAAAGCGTTTGAAATCTTCGTGGTAAGGGATCCGAACCGTATAAAAAGTCTTTCCAGGAATAGCTATCGGAGAAATGATATCCACTTCATCATGAAAAATAACTTGTCCGTTCTTGTCGGTACGATAACGAAGTTCCGGAACTTCATTCGCCGAACGCACTACGGCATACAGATAATAGAGAAAAAAGGAATGGCCCGAAGCTCTCGCTGCGGCACTGGCTTCGGTACAATCAATCTCTGTGGTAATGGAATACCAGGAATTTACAAAGCCCCGGAAGAAATTGTAATTGTCCCGGCGCTCCCAGGTCTCGATGTCTACAATATGTCTCATAAAGTTATTGATTAATGAAAAATGCCCGGTCGCATATATCAGCCGGGCATTCGTTCGTTTATTTTCCTTTCTTATAGTTTTCCAATCCTGTTTGCAAGAACTCGATATACTTAGGAATGTCCTCGTCATACGAATAAGATTTATTCAAAGGGCGACCTTCATTATCTATCAGCACATAGAAGGGCTGTGCATTGGCACCGAATTTAACGCGTTGGAGATAACTCCACTTATCACCTACTGTACGCAATGTACGTTCTCGTCCGTTTTCTGTCACTTTAACAGGTGAGGTCAGCAGGGTTTTATTATCTACATAAAGTGTAATAAGCACGTAGTCGTTGTTGATAATATCACTTACCTTAGAGTCTGTCCATACGGCAAGCTCCATCTTACGGCAGTTTACACAGCCATAACCGGTGAAGTCGAGCATTACAGGTTTGCCATGCTGACGGGCATATTCCATACCCAGATCATAATCATCGAACTTGGCATGCACTTCATTATTATAGAGGTTGAAGTCCTGAGTCTGCATAGGCGGTGCAAAAGCACTGACTGCCTTCAACGGAGCACCCCACAAACCGGGAACCATATATACGGCAAATGCCAGCGAGAAAAGTGCCATAAAGAAGCGGCCCACTCCCACTTTCATATCGTCATCATCGTGTGGGAACTTGATCTTGCCCAACAGGTAGAAGCCCAGTAAAGCAAACAGAACAATCCACAATGCCAGGAACGTTTCGCGGTCGAGGATGCGCCAGCCGTATGCCAAGTCGGCTACAGAGAGGAACTTCAGAGCGAAAGCCAGTTCCAGGAAACCGAGAGTAACCTTAATGACATTCATCCAACCGCCTGATTTCGGCATAGACTTCAGCCAGGACGGGAACAAGGCGAACAGTGTGAACGGCAATGCCAAAGCAATAGCAAACCCGAGCATACCGATAGCCGGAGCTACCACGCTACCCGTTGTAGATACCTGTACCAGCAAGAAACCGATAATAGGACCTGTACAAGAGAAAGACACCAGTGAAAGCGTAAATGCCATCAGGAAGATACTGAGCAAACCGCTTGTTGCTTCTGCCTTACTATCTACTGCGTTGCTCCATTTAGAGGGCAGCGTCAGTTCGAAAGCTCCGAAGAAAGAAGCTGCAAACACAACCAGCATCAGACAGAAAAGGATATTGAACACGGCATTCGTGGAAAGTGCATTCAATGCACTGGCACCGAAGATCAACGTAATGGCCAAACCTAAAGTTACGTAAATCACCACAATGGAAGCGCCATACGTCCAGGCATCACGAATACCTTTCTTTTTATCTTTGGAACGTTTCAGAAAGAAACTTACCGTCATAGGGATAATAGGCCACACACAAGGAGTAAACAATGCCAGCAGTCCACCGAGAAAACCGGTGATAAAGATATAGAACCATGACATATCTTCCTGTGAAGTGGTCTCACCGTATGATTGCAGATCATTGATGACAGGTTTCCACAAATCAATGTTGCCCGCCACATTTATATCCGTCGGACCATCTGCACCACCTATGATGCCAGTAGAAGCTGTATCAGCAGGTGTTTCAGTTTGTGAAGCAGGCTGAGTTTCCGGTTTCGTTTCCTCTGCCGGAGCTGTTACCTTTTCAGCCGGAGTTGCAACTGCTGTACCTTTAGCGGCTTCTGCCTTACCTGAGAAATCAAACTCTACCTGCGTAGGAGGCAAACAGTTTTCATCATTACAAGCACCGTATTCCAGAAAACCTTCTATCTTATAATCTCCTCCTGTGAGCTTTAGTTTCTGAACAAATTGTGCCGTAGACTCAAAATAGCGTACGTTCATCTCGAACAACTTATCATAAGAAGCTATTTCTTTTCCTTTCGGCTGCAACTTTCCTACAACTGTAGCACCGGATATCTTCTCTACATTGAAGGTAGCCGAGATAGGACCACCGTCGCCCAGGTCGGTAGAATATACATGCCAACCCTTATCGATAGTAGCGGTAAATACAATTTCCGCCTCTCCCGCTGCAAGCGTCTTCAGTTCCGACTTAAACTTGACGGGCTCCTGTATCTGCGCTTGTGCCACGACAGCAATCAGCAACAGACAAATGGATAATATTTTCTTCATATAATCAATGATTAATTACTAATTGTCAATTGTCAACTATCAATTGTCAATTGTTTCGTAGTCAACACAAGCGCGATTCTCCTTTACATCAGCAATCAGCTTGCCTGCTGCCACATGTTCGGGATGAGTAGCATAAAATTTCACGTCGTCCAACGTATCAAATTCGCTGTAGAGGGCAATGCTCCAAGTTTCGCCAGGATTCATATTGAGTCCAACTTCTATCTTACGTATAACAGATATTTTAGCAGGCAAAGCCTCGATAGCGGCCTTGAATTCTTTCATTGCTGTCAGCTTTTTGTCAGCCGGAGCTTCGTCTTTTAATTTAAATAATACAATGTGTTTGACCATAACTTTGCAATTTTAATGATTTATCTATATATTTGTCAACCGAAGCGATTAATATTAACCGCAAAAATACTCGTTTTGTTTTAAATATACACTTAAACGGATGTTAATAATAGGAATTGCAGGCGGAACTGGCTCGGGAAAAACCACCGTCGTACGTAAAATCATTGAAAGCCTGCCGGCAGGTGAAGTGGTACTGTTACCGCAAGACTCTTACTATAAGGACAGTAGCCATGTACCTGTAGAAGAACGACAGAACATCAACTTTGACCACCCGGATGCCTTCGATTGGGGGCTTTTATCCAAACACGTAGCCATGCTGCGTGAAGGGAAAAGCATTGAACAACCTACCTACTCGTATCTTACCTGTACACGAGAGCCCGAAACGATTCATATCGAACCGCGGGAAGTAGTGATTATTGAAGGGATTCTTGCCCTGTGCGACAAGAAACTGCGTAGCATGATGGACCTTAAGATCTTTGTGGATGCTGATCCGGACGAACGTCTGATTCGTGTCATACAACGGGATGTAGTGGAGCGCGGACGTACGGCAGAAGCTGTTATGGAACGTTATACCCGTATCTTGAAGCCTATGCACCTGCAATTCATCGAACCGTGCAAACGATATGCGGACCTGATCATACCCGAAGGGGGAAACAATCAGGTGGCAATCGATATTCTGACGATGTATATAAAGAAGCATCTCTGATAAATGAACAACTGAGGCGTCTCAGTTATTTATATATTTGAATGAATAGAAGTATCTTAATATTCTTGCTATGTCTGTGCTGCCTGTCGGGGTGCGGAAATAAACGGCATGGTTCCATGCCCGATGAAGCTGTGGGCGATTTGCAACAGATAAAAGATAGCGGTGAACTCGTTGTACTGACGCTATACAGTTCTACTTCTTACTTCAACTATCGTGGTCAGGAAATGGGCTTCCAGTACGAGTTGAGTGAACAGTTTGCCAAAAGTCTCGGGGTAAAACTGCGCGTAGTGGTGGCAAGGAATGTACAGGGACTTATAAACAAGTTACTGGCAGGCGAAGGAGACATCATTGCCTATAATGTCCCCATCACGAAGGAATTAAAAGACAGTCTGATCTATTGCGGTGAAGAAGTAATCACACACCAAGTTATTGTGCAACGCGCAGGCGGGAAAACAAAACCGCTGACGGATGTAACGGAACTGATAGGCAAGGATGTATATGTAAAGCCCGGGAAATATTACGACCGTTTGGTAAATCTGGATAAAGAACTCGGTGGCGGCATCCATATCCACAAAGTGACTAATGACAGCATTTCAGTAGAAGATCTCATCACACAAGTATCCCAGGGAAAGATTCCTTATACGGTAGCCGATAATGACGTAGCCAAGCTTAACACAACGTATTACCCCAATCTGAATATTAAATTATCCATCAGTTTCGACCAAAGGGCTTCCTGGGCGGTGCGCAAGGATAGTCCGGAACTGGCAGCATCCGCTAATAAATGGCATGAAGAGAATATGACTTCTCCCGCCTACACTGCCAGTATGAAAAGATATTTTGAGATCAGCAAAGCAACTCCACACACTTCCATCCTTTCTCTTCGTGAGGGAAAGATTTCACACTTCGACGAATTGTTCAAAAAGTATGCTTCGGAAATAGACTGGGATTGGCGGTTGCTTGCCTCTCTGGCCTATACAGAGTCCAACTTTGATACAACAGCCGTTTCATGGGCCGGAGCCAAAGGACTAATGCAACTGATGCCTGCCACAGCGCGCGCCATGGGAATCCCTGAAGGAAAAGAACAGAACCCGGAAGAGAGTGTGAAAGCTGCCGTAAAATATATCAATGCTACCAGTAAGAGTTTCTCTTCAGTACCGAGAGAGGAACGGCTCAACTTTGTACTTGCTTCCTACAATTCGGGTATCGGGCATGTGCTGGATGCAATGGCACTGGCTGAAAAATATGGAAAGAACAAATATGTCTGGAAAGATAATGTAGAGAACTTCATTTTATTAAAAAGTAATGAAGAATACTTCACCGACCCTGTCTGCAAAAACGGATACTTCCGTGGAATAGAGACATATAACTTTGTGAGGGACATTATGGGGAGGTATGAGACATATAAGAAGAAAATAAAAGAGTGATAGGGTGGTAAGGTGATAAAGCGATAGGATGGCAGATCTATCACCTTATCACTCTACCACCTTAATCTTCCTTTTCATTAAAACAAATTCAGCTTATTCTTCTGCGCTTCCTCCAACGGAACTGTCTTTGGTGCTTGCGCAGCGTTCTTTTCACGCAACTGCTGATATTCTGAACTTAATTTTTCTTTTAACTCTTCTTTGGCTTTCGGATTCATCAAGCGGGCGGCTACCGTTGCATTCTGCGAGGCATCTTTCAGATGAACAACAGGAGCATGATAGACAGGAGCTATTTTCAATGCTGTATGCAGTTGAGAGGTAGTAGCGCCACCTATTAATAAAGGAATATCGGCACCTGCCTTTTCCAATTCCATAGCCACGTGTACCATTTCTTCCAATGATGGAGTTATCAGACCACTAAGTCCAATCATATCCACCTTTTCTTCCAAGGCACGCTGAACAATCGTTTCAGCAGGTACCATCACACCAAGGTCTATGATCTCATAACCATTGCAGGCCATGACCACGGAAACAATATTCTTACCTATATCATGCACATCACCTTTCACCGTGGCAAGCAGGACTTTTCCGGCAGAAGCGGAGCCTTCCTGTTTTTCCGCTTCAATTACAGGCTGAAGAATGGCAACGGCTTTCTTCATGGTACGAGCAGTTTTCACCACCTGGGGCAAAAACATTTTTCCGGCACCAAAGAGCTCACCTACATAGTTCATACCTGCCATTAAGGGACCTTCGATGATATCCACTGCTTTCGGATAGAGCTTCAGGGCTTCTGCCAAGTCTTCCTCCAGATAGTCACCAATTCCTTTCGTCAAAGCATGTTTCAAGCGTTCTTCCACACTAGTTCCATTACGCCATGCAAGAGGGGCAACTTGTTTATCAGTGGCATTACCTTTCTGTTGTTCGGCAGCAGCTTTCAGTTGTTCAGCAGTTTCTATCAGACGCTCGGCAGCATCGGGACGACGGTTTAAAACCACATCCTCTATGCGTTCCAGTATATCGGCAGGAATATCAGTATAAAGCACAGCCGTAGCCGGATTTACGATCCCCATGTCCATTCCTTCACGGATGGCATGATAAAGGAACACCGCATGCATGGCTTCACGGATATAATTGTTGCCACGGAAAGAGAATGACAAATTGCTGACGCCACCACTGACATGCGCACCCGGCAAGTTCTTACGTATCCAACCGGTAGCCCGGATGAAGTCTACAGCATAATTATTATGTTCGTCCATACCCGTAGCCACAGCAAGGACGTTGGGGTCAAAAATTATATCATGAGGATTGAATCCCACTTTCTCAACCAAAAGCTGATAAGCACGTGCACACACTTCAATCTTACGTTCGTACGTATCCGCCTGTCCTTTTTCATCAAAAGCCATTACTACAGTAGCTGCACCATATTGCCTGATTGTACGGGCATGTTCCAGAAACTTTTCCTCTCCCTCTTTCAGAGAGATTGAATTCACAATGGACTTTCCTTGCAAACACTTCAATCCGGCAACAATTACATCCCATTTGGAAGAGTCAATCATCACAGGAACACGGGCAATCTCCGGCTCGGAAGCAATCAGATTGAGGAAAGTAGTCATTTCAGCCTGTGCATCCAGCAGACCGTCGTCCATATTTACGTCGATAATCTGCGCCCCGTCTTCTACTTGCTGACGGGCAATGCTGAGGGCTTCATCGTATTTCTTTTCATTAACCAGACGCAGGAACTTGCGGGAACCGGCCACATTGCAGCGTTCTCCCACATTGATAAAGTTCTTCTCAGGAGTCACCTCCAGCAATTCCAAGCCGGAAAGCCAAAGACTTTCGGGTTTCGGAGCAGGAACATGGGGAGCAGCACCGGCTATCAGGGCAGGATATTCGGCAATGTACGCATCGGTCGTACCACAGCAACCGCCAATGATGTTTATCAGCCCTTCTTGGATATACTCTTTCACTTCATGCGCCATATCGGCAGGCGTCTGGTCGTATTGCCCCAGGCTGTTGGGCAATCCCGCGTTGGGGTATGCACTGATATAATAAGGAGCACGGGCAGCAAGCTGTTCCAGGAAAGGTTTCAACTGACGAGCACCAAAGGAACAGTTCAAACCTACCGAAAAGATATTGGCATGCTGAACGGAGGCAAGAAAAGCCTCCAAAGTCTGTCCCGACAGAGTGCGTCCACCTGTATCAGATACAGTAACGGACAGCATAACAGGAACTTGAATACCTGTAGCCTCCATCGCCTTTTCGGCGGCAAAGATAGCTGCTTTAGCGTTCAATGTATCGAAGATGGTTTCTATCAGCAGAGCATCTACTCCACCTTCCAGCAAGGCTTCCATCTGTTCCCGATAGGCATCGGCAAGTTCATCGTAAGTCAGCGCACGCATAGCCGGATTATTCACATCGGGACTCATGGAACAAGTCTTATTGGTAGGTCCGATGGAACCGGCTACAAAACGTGGTTTATCAGGTGTGGAAAATTCATCAGCTACTTCACGTGCCAGTCTAACGGCAGCCAGATTCATCTCACGTACATACTCCTGCACATGATAATCGGCCATACTGACACTGGTAGAGCTAAACGTATTGGTTTCAATGATATCGGCACCTGCCATGAGATATTTACGGTGTATATCCTGTATCACATCAGGGCGCGTCAGACAAAGCAGGTCATTGTTTCCTTTCATCTGCCCGGGGATACCTGCAAAACGTTCTCCCCTGAAATCTTCCTCTGTCAAGTTGTACCGTTGTATCATGGTGCCCATAGCACCGTCTAAAATAAGGATGCGCTCACGCACCAACTTTTCAATAGAAACCATTTGTATTTAGTGATAGAATGGTAATGTGATAAAGTGGTAAAGTGATATTACTCTATCACATTATCACGTTATCACATTACCACGTTAAACAATCATCTCTTAAACATCCGCGCCATATCGCGTTTGTCATCTTTCTCTTTCAACGCTTCGCGCTTGTCGTATTGCTTTTTACCTTTGGCAAGGGCTACCACCACTTTGGCAAGTCCTTTTTCATTAATAAACATACGAACAGGAACCATTGTAAAACCGGGATCTTTCGCTCCACGCGCCAGTTTATCAAGTTCTTTTTTGGTAAGTAAGAGTTTACGCTCCCTGCGTGCTGAATGGTTATTGTACGAACCGTAGAAATATTCAGAAATATGCATATTCTTCACCCACAGCTCGCCATTGGCAAAGTAGCAGAAGGTATCCACAAGGCTTGCTTTACCCATGCGGATCGATTTAATTTCCGTACCCGTGAGCACAATGCCCGCGGTATAAGTGTCTATCAATTCGTAATCGAATGTAGCGCGCTTATTTTTTATATTAACAGGAGCTTGTTTCATGATTTCAAACGTTAATTAAGCACCATCGTCAGCTTGTTGAATATAAACTGAATGAGCATAGGACAGGCAATGAGTAGGATGGAAGAAATGATTGTAAACCGTAACCGGTCTTTTTCTTCTACTTCCATCAACGTGGAAGCCCCCTCCCACACCACATACACAATATAGAACTGCAACAGCAATCCGATGATATTAAAGTCCGGCAATATGCCGATAATAATCTGGAGCAAGAAAAGAACAACCAGCGCATAGCCCGCAAACTGTTGCGTCAAGGGTATGTCACTGTCCATCATAAACATTTTAACGCGCATCCCATTTATGAGATACGCCGCCAGAAAATACCCTCCAAAGAGGGATACTGCCACCGCGCAACATTGCGTCATGGCATATTGAAAACTTTCGGGACCGCCCCAACCCTTCGCCAACAAAGAGCCGATAAAGACGGACAATCCGCATAAACCAATCATAGGATAGACAAAAGCAGTAAATACTTTTCGCCTATCCTCCTCCAAACGAATTTCCTCCCAGGCCTTGGCCGGAGAGGAAATCAGTAACATTGCTATATGGAATAATGCTTTGTAATCCAAATTATATTATTTAATTTCTTTGTATTCTACAGTATATTCATTGGTTTTAGTATTATTATCATCCAATTCTACTGAATTGGCATTTTCTTCTGCCACAATAATAACCTTATCAAGTGATCCACTAGTAGAATATGCAATTTCCTGCAAATTGAATGAGCGATAATATAAATATGTTGAACCATTATATGCATAGTCAAAAGATGTCGGACTACCAGTAGTCATATTATCACCACTCTTTTTATGACGCAAATAAAGCTTTATGGTACCATCAGTCGTTTCTTCGTTGGGATAATATACCAAAGTAAAAGAGTGAGGTTTAGTTTGTATATAATAATTTATTGGAAGCATTAATGTATTCGTATCAAAGTAATATGGTTCATAAGCAAAAGTACTAGAAACTTCCTTCTTCAAGGAAATAATAGGTGTATCGCTAATAGAGTCATTTGCTGCGCCAGGTTCATCAACAACTTCGACTTGACTATCCAAACTTACAATACCTGTTAGTGCAACCCCCTCTATCTTAGTTGCATTATCAGGAATCTCTAATACGGAAGAATCCCATTGATATGCAATTTGCACTACTTGACCCTCTACTTCAGAAAATTTAAATCCTCTAGCTTCCAACTCTGCTACAGAAGTGGCAGTAGGAGTAATAGTTATTCCATCTACTGTTTTAAAATAATAATTCATGCCATACATAGAGTATACTTTTGCAAGTGCACCACGAGATCTAGTAGTATCATCATCCGAATTCATGCAAGAAGATAAAGAAACACCCATTATTAAGGTCAGGGCAACCATCCAGATTTTAAACTTAGCCATTTTCATTGTTCTATAAATATTAGAGTTTGCAAATTTAGATAAAAGAATCGAGTAACACCGCACTCTCTCCATTTTTTCATTGTTTTTAAGAGTAAATGAAATATTAATCTAAATACTGCACATTCCACTCCTTATTTAACATCAATTTACAAAAAGCAGAGTACCGAAGAGAGAAAAGTGCAATAACTAAAACAATTGCTTGTGGCGAACATCCTCTCAGCCACAGACTAATAGCAACGAGATTAAGGCTAAATATTACTTTGCCTTATTCTTTTTGTTACTATGCCATATTTTAATCTTTGGTTTCCAATTGCAGACTGTCCGGTTTCCAACTGCGGGACAGACAGCCTGCAGATAGAAACCAGACAGCCTGCAGTTGCGGGACGAAGTTTTACATAAAGCCCAACCACATTTACTCCTAAGGATATACACATTAAGAACTAAGGATGCTCACAAAAAGGACTAAAGGAAAGGAAATTTATCTTCAGGTTTTAATGTATAGACTCTTTAGCAGAAGAATATATTTTCTGCAAAACTTATCTTCCAAATAATAAATTTCAGTAACTTTGTTTCCGTTGACTCATGGTGACCTCTGTCAAGAGGTTTATTCATATCAAACTCATACTTAAGATTATGGTCCATTCTAAATTTCACATCATCTCCCATAAAAGGACTGCTACACCGGAAATAAAAAAAGGTGGAAACGATTCTTCGTATCCGGCACGGTACGTTTTCTGTCTCATATTGTTGTTTCTCACAATATCTTCCAGAGCAGTAAATATGGATTCTTTATCTATGAAGAACTATATCTCATCAAGTACTACAACAACTTATGTTGCAAAAAATAAAATGGTTTCACAAGATAAGTATAAACAAACCAGATATTGGAAAAAGCATAAGAGATTAAAAGCCTGTGGCTGGACAACACTCGGAATAGGTGTTCCTACAATGGTTGTAGGATTCGTCGGTGCCGTAGTTTCCGGCTATGAGTCCGGTGGAGACGGAGAAGGCTTCGGCATCGTTATCTGTGCAGGAGCCGGACTGACCGTAAGCAGTATTCCTCTTTTTGTATTTGCCGTTAAAAACAGACAAAAAGCTATTGCAACTGCACTCGGCACAGAACTTGACCCACAATTATGGAGAAAACACAGACTGTTCAGAATTGGCGCATGTACAGCATTGGGCATAGGGCTTGCTGGAATGGCAACAGGCTTGATGGGCGGAGCTTTTGATGATTCTCTCTACAAAAACACCCAATCATGGAAAGCGGTATTTTACACCAGTGTGGGTATAACAGTAGCCAGCATTCCACTATTCGTTCTTGCCAATATCAATAAAAAGCGAGCTAAACAAGCAATAGAATTCTCACTCAGTAGTTCGAACATCCAAATGGCTTTACCCAACGGAATGCTTCAGACACAACCCGCATTGGGTTTTTGCATTCATTTTTAGGGATAAAAATCGCCCTTATCAGACGATTTTAGCAAACAATTCCAAATGCTCATCTACATAACCGGCTATCAAAGCTGTTATGCCTTCCTCTTTTTCCAAGAATTCTTCTTCCAGTTCATCGAAAGCTTCATATTGCTCGTACATAGCCATGAATTCATCATCTGTACGCTCCCGTTCCAAATCTTCACGATGGGCATCATAAATCTTTTTGGCTCTATATACCAGTTTACCGAAATCTTCTGCTCCCCACAGACGCATCACTTTAGCAAACGGATTGGCAAAAATATACCCCCCATACCCATTCTGTATCAACTGGCAGAAACCGCCATCCATTACTTCATCACGGAATATCTGGTAAGCAAGCAAAGTGTGCTGCTCACCTGTCAGCAACGGCATGGACTCAGCGGTCAGCTCACCACCTATCACTTCTTTATATCTGTCGGTAAATACCTGAATAAAAGTATCCATTCCCTCGCCTGCTGCTTTGCGCAAGGCGGCATCAGTAATTTCTATCATAGTCTTCTTATTATGTCTTTTTCTAATTATTACGACAAAGATATGGAATTAAAAGATAAAGGTATAACAAGAAGACTAAAAACAATGAAAAGTGTTCCTACAATTTCCGCAGAATGCCTTTATCACCCACAACGAAGTAAGTATTCTTATCAATCAGCAATGCACGGCCCCGTTTCTTCTTCTGATTTTCTTTATTGTCTACATTGACACCGATAACCTTGCCATCATAGAAAGTAGAAATATCCTTGAAGATGGTATGCCCTACGATAATGTGTTTGACTTTATAGCGTTCCATCACCATTTGCAGGCTGTCCTGCGCCATTGGATGATACTTGGCATCTGTACGCACAAGCCCACGATACCAGATGGGACCGTCGTTACCATACAGAAATGCGGTCAATGGAGAAAGAGCCCTGCGTTCTTTCTTATTCATGAAAAGGGCTTTACTCATTTCTTCGTTCACGGTAGGGATACTTAGATTACGATCATAAAAATTCTTGCCTAACCCGGCATGAACATAAAGATCGCGACCTATGACCTGCATCGTATTACGGGTACCTAACCATTTACCCAATTCAGTATCGGGTCCAAAAAGTTCAGGGTAATTCATATTCAATTTCTGTGCCAGCACTTTATATTTATCTTTCGTATAGCGTAAGTCATTAGCCAGCACCAGCGGCTCATGGTTCCCTAACAGGAAAGAAACAGTTCCACCTGCTTTTGTAGCCTCATCTTCTAACTTATAAAACAGCCAGAATATTTGCGGTACATCTTTTCCACGATCAAAAATATCACCGATAACCATTAGATGATTATTACCAAAGCTCCATTTGTAGTTTTTATCAATAATCCCATTACCCTGCAACAAACTAATAACACAATCCAACTTACCATGCGGGTCGGACATAACAAACACTTTTTCCGGTTGCCGATATTTCCAATCGGGACGTTTCACCGGATGCAATCTCACATCAAACGGAAACTGCCCCTTATGATCTACCACATGCAAGATAAAATCTTCAGGTAGTACAACATAAGTCGTATCGATAATTTTCCCTTTCTTATCAACACTGATGACACGCGTTTTACCATCAGGCTGATAAAGCACATACGGTCCGTCAGCCGATAACTCTTCTTTTTTCTCTTTACCTTTCTTCTTACCGTCTGAACCAAAAGTTCCGGCACTAAGGCCGGAACTGATGAACATTAGAGTAAATGCAATAAGAAAGTACTTCGTGAAACTTGTTTTACTCATCATATATCATTATTATCTTCCACCATATCCAGGGTTCTGTTCCATATTAGGATTGGCATCCATTTCCTTCTTGGGAACAGGAAGTACAATCATATAGAAATTCCAGTCATAGGTCATATACTTCGTATCATGTTTGGTTTTACTCAGATTGCTGTCTTTTACATCCTTACGCTCTACTGTCAATCCATTTCTGATAACGTCATACATGCGGTGTCCTTCGGCAACCAGTTCTTTACGGCGTTCATCCAGCACTCTTTCCAGAGTAATGGTCTGTCCCACTACTGTGTTTTCCGGATTAGCGCGCTTCACAATCGGATCGAGATACTCAATCGCTGTGGCATTATCGCCCAACTTGACAGCTGCCTCAGCCGCAATCAGATAAACTTCGGACAGACGAATAAGCGGAATATTGGCATCCGTGATACTTTCATTCTGCTGCGGTTGATACTTAAAGACATAAGCATAATATTTCTTATCGAAACTCAACAATTTAAGACGTATATCTTTAGGATCTTTCTTCAGGAACTGATAGAAGGAACAAGTGATGCACATGTCATCATAACCATCCTTAGAATTCAGATAGCCCATACTCTCCTTACCCGGGCTATCAGTAGTAAGGTTCACGATTTCGAACAAGACTTCACCCGGATTGGAGGCAGACGCATCATTACTCCATGCTGTGGGATATTCTTCATTGGTCCACAAGGCATAGCCTTCTTTTTCCGCTCCCTTAATGGCATCTTTCGCCATTTTCAGTGCATTAGTGTTATCATTCTTGTAGAGATATACGCGGCTGAGTAATGCCATTGCTCCCCATTTATTAATTTTACCCTTATTAAAATCACCGCTCAGCAAACCAATGCTTTCGGTAAGATCGGAAATCACCTTCGTATAGCACTGAGCTACGGTGTTTCGGGAGGGTTTACTTTCAATAGTGGACAATCCTTCCACAATGGGCACCCCCAATGATGCTCCGTTATCTTTGGTATAGGGATAGCCGAAGATACGGGTCAAGTCGAATAAGGCCAGCCCACGGATTGCCAAAGCTTCGCCTTTCAGGTCATCTCTGTATTCGGTATCTTCTTCATCAATGACAAGCTTGTCAATGTTCATCAGAATCAGATTACAATTCTGAATGATAGAATAAAGATAAGACCAGTGAGAAGTGGGGCCATTATCTTTTGTAAAATTGAAACGATAATAGTCGGCCACACGTTTGGTAGAACTAACCGCCTGCATATCATCTCCCGTTACGTCTCCATAATATACCAGCCGGCCGGAGTAAGCATCCGAGCTTTGCATCGTGCTATAAATACCATTCAAGGTAAACTCAACATCCGACAATATCTTAATACTGGTTTCAGTATCTATCGAAGTGGAAGGATCCAGATCCAACCAATCGTTTCCGCAAGAACTTACGAAGAACAATACAGAACTGATAAATAAATATTTTAATAGCTTCATAATATCAAGTTTTTTAACGGTTAGAAATTAATGTTTACGCCGAAAGTCACAGTCTTTAAAGGAGGGGTTCCCCAGATAGCAGTACCACCGCTGACGGCTTCCGGATCGTAATAATCGTATGCTGCCCAAGTCCAAAGATTATTGGCTGATGCATACAAGCGTACATTCTCAATACCGATTGTACGGGTCCACTCTTTCGGGATGGTCACGCCGAATGTCAAAGTCTTCAGACGGATAAAATCAGTACTGTGCAGTCTGCGCGTCGTTGTCACCTTATTCATAGCTACATTCGGCTTTTCGTAAAATAATTCATACTTGGTAACATCTCCCGGCTTCCTCCAACTGTTCTTATAGTAAGTCGGAATATTAGCCTCCAGATCGTTGCCTCCGTGTTCGGTCTTTTGTGCCCAAGTATCATAAGAGTAACCACCAAACTGGTAAGAGAACATAAAGTTGAAATCAAACCATTTATAGCGTAAAGTATTTGACAAGCCGCCTATCACATTAGGCTCCGCATGCTTGTCCAACACAATGGCATGTGCCTCATCTATAACTTCAGTAATCTCTTTTTTATAGTTACCATTCTCGTCCACGTCATTCGTATAGAACTGCGGAGCACCGGTTTCCGGATTGATACCGGCAAATTCTTTCATATAGAACGTACGGAATGATTTGCCGACTTTGCGAATCTGAGTTCCTTTAATAATTTCTGTTTGCATGCCATCGAGTGTCACAATCTCATTCTTATTGTGTGAAATATTGAATGTGGTGTTCCATGAGAAATCTTTTGTCCGGATATTAGTAGAATTAATTTCCAGTTCCACTCCTTTATTCGAAACTTTACCGATATTCATCAGATAACTGCCGAAACCGGTTGTCATAGAGATAGGACGGTCCATCAACAGATTTTTAGTGGTACGGGTATAATATTCCAACGTAACATTCAGACGGTTCCACAGACTGAAATCCAACCCCAGATTCAGGTTATAGTTGGTTTCCCATTGCAAATCATCGTTCTTAAGTTGCGACTGAATAATGCCCGGCTGTTCCAAATATCCATTGGTCAGACTGCTCAGTCCTCTGTATCCGAAATAGTCAGTAGGAAGAGTACCATTCACACCATAAGAAGCACGTATCTTCAGGTCAGTCAGCCAATCCTTGACAGAGTCCATAAAGCTTTCCTCAATCACACGCCATGCGGCAGATATCGACCAGAAGCTACCCCAACGATTATCTTTGAGAAAACGGGAACTGCCATCCATACGGAAACTGCCACCCAGATAATATTTGTTTTTATAGTCGTAATTCAGGCGGAACAGATAAGATACCATACGGGTACGCGTATCGCTGCCACCCACCGATTCGGTCTTCATACCATTACTGATCTGGTTTTTGTCGTAAGTGGCAAAATTAGTGGCATAACCGGATAAGTAGTCGCGATACTGGTCATCAATCTCATATCCTGCCAATGCATCAAGATGATGATCCGCGGCTATAGACATTTTATAACTCAACTGGTTGGCCCATACCATTTTCTTGTACTCATAGAACTTCTTGCTCATGCCACCATTGATGTCATCGCCGTTAGAGGTACGCGGGTCCTTCCAGTCATTGCCTTTCGTGTTAACATAATCATAGCTCAAGGTAGACTTGAACTTCAGATCCTTGATGAACTCATATTCACCGTAGATGGTATTGAACGTGCGGGTCACATATTCGCGCTGATAATCATAAGTTGCCGCCAATGCCGGATTACGGTCACTGTTGCGGATAAAATCACGGTTCCAACTACCATCTTCATTGTAAACAGGATCGGAAGGGACAACGGCGTTACGCGAAGTATAGAAAGGAGAAGAATAAGAAGTACCTTCGCTATACACATCCTGATTGACAGTGGCAAACAGAACATTGGCACCTAACTTAAGCTTGTCAGTAGCTCGAAAATCAACATTCAGCCTTCCACTGATACGTTCCAGACCGGAATTGATAGCAATACCGTCCTGTTTCAAATAAGAAAGCGAAGAGTAGTACTTAAATCTGTCCGTACCTCCTGAAAGAGAGGCTTCATAGGACTGATGATTTCCTTTCTGAAACATAATATCATCCCAGTCCACATATCCACACCAAGGAACCGGAGCATAGTTATCAATCTTTCCGTCGGCATAAGCCATTGCATCAGCTTCGCTCTTACCTTTTTTTATCTGACTTGCCACCAAACCGTCATAAATATATTGGCGACGTTCCTCTCCACCCATGACAGGACGATAATCCATAGCAAAATCAGAACTACCCCAATCAGCTTTCAATGAGATGGAGGCTTTGCCCGCCTTACCTTTCTTTGTCGTAATCAATACAACGCCGTTGGCAGCACGCGAACCGTAAAGAGAAGCGGCAGCGGCATCTTTAATGACTGTAACACTCTCGATGTCGGAGCTATTGATAGTCGACATGATATCAAGCCCCGCATCCGAACTCATCGTATTAATAGTACCTGAGCGCATCGGTACTCCGTCTATCACATAAAGAGGAGAATTACTGGCGTTAAAAGACCCCATACCACGAATCCTCAATGAAGAAGAGGCACCTGGCTGGCCGGAAGATGATGTGAACTGCACACCCGGCGCATTGCCTTGCAACAGGTCCTTGAAAGAAATAGCAGGAACATCTTTCAGTGTCTCTCCTTTTACACTGGAAGCAGAACCGGCATAAGCAGATTTCTTGAAGGTACCATAACCAGTAACGACCACTTCATCCATCAAATTGTTATCCGGTACCATTTCCACTTTAACCATCTTTGCAGAAATAACTTTAACTTCCTGACGGATATAGCCTACATAAGAAACAATCAAAGTAACAGGCAGATGATCCACATCAAGAGAGAAATGCCCGTCCAGATCGGTGAGGTTGTGTCAAAATGCTGGCACAACCTTTTTTTATGCGCAAAGCCCGGACTTTCCCAAGCCCAGGCTTTGTTATTACCCAAAGTTTATGTAACTTTAGGCATCATTTTTTTCGTTATGGCAAAGTTACATTTTCGTCCTTACATTCCCAACCAAACCGTTCTTTTTCCACAAAGAATTGATGAAAACATAGCTGCGGACGACCCTGTCCGCATAGTCAATGCAGTTGTTGATAATCTCAATCTTGATAATTTCAAGAAGCTTTATAAAGAAACGGGGCGCTCAGCTTATCATCCTAAAATGATGCTCAAGGTAATTATCTACGCTTACATGAATAATATCTATTCCTGTCGTAAAATAGAGAAGCTTCTTTTGCGTGACATTCATTATATCTGGCTTGCCGGTCATGAGCATCCGGATTTCATCACCATCAACCGTTTCCGTAACCGTGTAAAGGAGGAGATAAACAACGTTTTCACGCAGTTGGTTCTTGTCCTTGCCGATAAGGGTTTCATCAGTCTTGAGGTGGAGTATATCGACGGTACCAAGATTGAGTCCAAAGCCAACAAATATACTTTTGTCTGGCGCAAGAGTGTTGAAAAGCACCGCACGAAGTTGCTGGACAAGATTCGTATCCTTCTGGAACAGGTGGACGAAGCCATTGCACAAGAGAACTCCGTAAAAGACACACCCGCCCAATTCACTCCCGCCATGCTCTCTGACATAGTGGATGAACTTAAAGAAGTCCTGGAACACCAGCCTGCGACAAAGGATAAGGAACAAAAGAAAGCCCTGCGCGAAAAGAAGAAACAGCTCAAGGAACTTGAAGGGTATCGTGACAAGCTGACGGAATACGACAATCATCTTGACACTCTTGGAGAACGTAATTCCTATTCCAAGACTGATCCTGATGCTACATTCATGCGTATGAAAGAAGACGCCATGAAGAACGGGCAGACCAAGCCCGGGTATAATTTACAAACAGGTACTGAAAACCAATTCATCATAGACTTCCGGCTGTTTCCCAACCCCACCGATACGCTGACCCTGATCCCTTTCTTCCACTCCTTCCAGCACCGCTATAACCGCTTACCGGGTATCGGTGTGGCAGACTCCGGTTACGGCTCGGAAGAAAATTACCGGTTCATGCAGGAAAACGGGATAGAGGCCTTTGTCAAGTACAACTACTTCCATAAAGAGCAGCGTCCCCGTTATACTCCCAACCCGTTCCATGCGGAAAGTCTCCATTACAATGCGGGGGAGGATTATTACGTTTGTCCGATGGGGCAACACATGAACCGCATAGGAACCAGACATGACAAAACAGCGAGCGGATACATCACCGAAAGTGCCCGGTACAAAGCACAAAGATGCGAAGGTTGTCCTTTGCATGGAAGTTGTTTTAAAGCACGGGGGAACCGTATTATAGAAGTCAACCACCGGTTAAACCAATACAAACGGCAGGCACGGGAAAGGTTAGTCTCAGAAGAAGGAGTCAGGCATAGGGGCAGGCGGTGTATAGAACCGGAAGCTGTGTTCGGACAAATGAAATACAACATGGCATACAGGAGGTTCCGGCATGTGGGAGAAGACAAGGTGACAATGGACTTTGCCTTCTTTGCCATAGCTTTTAATATCAAAAAGATGTGTGCAAAACTGAGAAAAACAGGAAAGGAGCTCATTACACTTACTAAATCTATATTTATTGGACTATTTATAACCCGATACAACGGGAATATAGCAACTTGTTACCAAATGAATGAGAAAAAAGCGGCGTAGACAAAAGAAAAGATAACAGGACGATAAATTATAGAAAAAGGTTGTGCCAACGTTTTGACACAACCTCAGTTTAAAAACAATCTTTCTATCTACTTGGTTGTTTTCTTGATTATTTCAATTTCTTTAGCAGAATACGGGGTATAATCTCCTTTGTAAATGTCATGTTGCCATACTCCAGTGTAAGGCAATTGTTCAGGACGGTGTCCCCAGCATAGATGGGTCTGCGTCTTTCCATTTACCAGTCCCCACATCATGCTGCCTACATGTGCTTCTTTCAACATTGGGAGGATTTCCGGGATAGTGGAGTGAGCTACACGGTTCATCCACTCGGTACAGATGGTAGGACGACCTAGTTTAAGATGCTCTTTCATCACTTTTTCAGTTTCTTCTTTCGAAGCATAGCAATGGAAAGTGATGATGTCTGAATTTGATGCCAGGAAGTCATTTAGCTCTTTGTTTTCGTTCCAGAGTCCTGATGTGATGGGTTGCTTCGGATTCACTTCACGCGCCCATGTGAAGACTTTACGGAGGAGTGGCCAGCTTCTTTCCGGCATGGTGGTATTGGTAGGCTCGTTGTATAAGTCCCATACAAAGATACGCGGGTCATTCTTGAAGTGGTTCATTACTTCTTTTACATACTTTTCCAGTTTACCGTGAGTCCGTTCATCTACTACCATTGAGTAGCCGGGAGATGGAGACCAGACCCAGGCGTACCAGCCTTCCAGCGGTTCGGGTTGTTTTCCTACTGTCGGGTCTGTATTGACACCGAAGGCGCAATCATCAAAGAAAATAGGCATTACTTTTACACCGTACTTATCACAGATACTTAGAAAGCGGTCGAGTGTACGTATGAAGTATGCGGGATCTTCTTCATATACCGCATATTGCATCACTATGCGCGCGCAGTTCATACCTAAACTCTTCATTAACTTCATTTCTTTTTCTATCACTTCGGGTGAGAAGGACGTTTTATCCCACATGGCAGTGTAGTTGATGGCATTGGCAGGAATATAATTAACTCCACAATACCAAGGATTCTCTTTACCCCATTTCTGAGCTTGTTCTGTACTCCATACTTTGCTTTGAGCAGTAGCGGAGATAGCGGCAGTTAGTACCACACAGATGCAGATTAATAATCGTTGTATATTCATGATATTATATATTTAAGTTCGATGCAAATGTAGGCGAAACTTTCCTTTTGGAATGATGCTAATTTTTCAGAAAACAACAGCATTTGACCAATCTGTAAGAGCAAGCCGATTTTTACTTATGTGAGGTGAACGATAAGTATATCGTTGTTTCATTTCATGGAGATTCTATTTATCCCAAATGATAACTTTGTTAACCCCACACGGTAACTCCATTTACACACCGAGGTAAAGCTCGTTACATGCCGAGGTAAATGGTGTTACAATAAGGAGTAAAGGCCGTTACATACGGCAGTAAATGCGTTTACATTTTGCAGTAAGCCATTGGTAAATACTATTAGTTGATTATCAGAAAACTAACAAATGTCCATCAGTAATCTTTGATTTATTTCTATACGTACAATACGTGGATATGAACTCTAATTTTTCCTCTTTGAACAGAAATAGCATTTTTTTGGAAGAATAGAGCATTTTTGCTCTTTCCCCCTTTCTGGAGGCCGTTTGAGGCAATTTTGTAAATAGACAAATTAGAGCAATTTTTTGGTACGCAAGGGATATCCTCTTATATTATTTCACGTTAGATTTGCACCATCAAAACGAATGTTACATTGTAATCGAAGTACTATTATGAAAACGCTAAAACTTCTTTTCCTGTTAAGTTGCTTACTTTATACCTCTTTTGCTTTTTCACAAGAAGCAACTTTGTCATCCGGTGAAGTAACACTGAATATTACCCGTCAGAAAGATAACACGTATGGTGTTACATTCTCTGCTTATGGCAAAGAATTTAATGCGGGTACAGAGCATAATCCTGCTTTACTGATTGACGTCAAGATGAATACTTTCTACCCGACTTATACATTTTATACAAAGGATGGTGATAAAGTAGAGTTAATGGCACGCCTGACTACCACTCCTCGCACCACCGTCTTTGAAATAAATGACGTATATACAGCGAAGGGAAACGGTGAGTTTGAACTGAAACGCAACGTGAAAGTTGTTGAGTTGGGAGATAATCCTTATGATGAAGGCTTCTCTTCTTCTTTCGGCTTACAGTTTGCACCGGAAGATGTATTGGCAAATAGCGAATACTTTATTCCTGCTGTTTGGTATAAAGGTAACTTTGAGAAAGATGGAAATATTCCTGCAGGCATTCCGGTCGCTACTGATTTGAGTTTTCTTTATAGAGAAGACCGCATTCCCCTTCCGGTGGTGATGATGCGTCAAAAAGAAAGTGGATTGACTTTCACTTTAGTACATAAGGATTCAAAATGTGAAACTGTACTGAATGATTCACGTGGTGTAGTAGTCGACGAAAATTATCAGTTTGGTGGCGTGGGTGTTGTCAACTGGAAGAAGTCTGACTCTTTTGCTGCTGTAGTTACTTATCCAGGTTCTGACTTGCGTACCGGAGGAATGGGCAGACGTATGCATCCCATAACAAAAGGATTTGATAAACATACTTATAATGTCTATTTCAAAATAGATAAAACTTCCGACTATGCTAATGCTGTAAATGAAGCTTGGAAACTGGCTTTCAATCTGTATAATCCAAAGATTTATGATGTTAACTTGAATTCTGCTTATCGGGGATTGATTGAAACTGTTAATCATTATTATCTGGACAGTTCGGTTGATAAGGATATAAAAGGTCCCGGATTCCCATGGAGTGTGAAACTGACAGATTTCTCCTTAAATAAGAATACTTATGAGATCGGTTTTGTTGGCTCACAACCTACAGCTGGCTATGCATTGTTTCGTGCAGGTGTGGAGACTGGTAATGAGGAATATAAGGTAAGAGGAAGCAATGTACTGAATTTATGGGCTTCTCAAGGATTGACAGATTTAGGACTTCCCAAGACACGTTATGCTGCACTATGGGGTACATGGGACAACTGGGCAAAGACTTCTATGCGCCAAGCTTGTAACGGAATGGCCGGATTGCTGAATGCATGGTGTTATGCCAAACGTAATGGAATAGATATCCCTTCATGGCTGAATGCCTGTAAGAAGTTTGGTGAATTCCTGGTGACTAATCAGAATGCGGATGGTAGTTACTATCTGGAATATGACCCTTTCAGTGTTGTAGGTGGTAAACATCCGGCAGGTAATCAGAATAAGTTTCTGACTATTTGCGCTGTTCGTTATCTGGTAGAGCTTTATATCGCCACCAATGATGAACGTTATAAGACAGCTGCTTTGAAAGCTGCAGAGTTTTCTTATGCTAATATTCATGAAAGATATCTCTATGTGGCTTGTGTGGTAGACAATCCGCAGACTATCGACAGTGAATCCGGTCAGCAAGCTATCAATGGTTTTCTTGCTATCTATGACCTTACAAAAGATCCGAAATGGTTGGCTGCTGCAGAACAAGCTGCTACATACACCGAAAGTTGGAGCTATATGTTTGAAGTACCGGTAGAAAAGGATCAGACAGCTAGAACAGATTGGCCTAAAGACAGAAGTATTGTCGGACAGCATATTATAGCTATTGGCCATTCTGCTACGGATTTAGGTTTTGCATGGTCCTCATTTGTGTACTATCGCCTGTATCTGTTGACGGGTAAAGAACATTATCTCCACGTTGCACGTATCAGTGCTCACAATACGAAACAGTCTATGAATCTGGGACAGGAACTTTATCCCGGACAACCTGAAGGCTTGCAGCAGGAAGCTTTCCAAGTAAGGGTAAGCAATGGTGCGGGTCGAAGAATGAATTCTATTATGGAAGCATTGACGTGGAACTTTGCTGCTCACTTGGATCCGATGATTCGTTTTAAGGATGCTTTTGGTACTTATGATCTGGAGGAAGTAGAAGCTATGCCGAAATCCAAGGTAGAGGAATTGAATAATAGATATTCGAAATATCAGTCTTCCGATTATGGGCAGGATCCGGAGACCGGAATCGAAACGATTGATGGAAATTCACTTTCGGCATATATTTCAGGGGATCAGCTTTTTCTGGTAAATAAAGGTAAAGAAGATATTTCAAAGGTAGAGCTTACAGATTTGGCAGGAAGACGGTTATGGACCGAAGATATGAAGGTAACAGATGAGGAATACACATTCCCGATGCATGGAACGTTTTCAGGGTTTTATATTTTGAATGTGTGTTTAGTTTCAGGAGAACAAAAAGCATTTAAAGTTTATAAAAATAAATGAGTATTCACTTTTAAGGATCAAGAAAGGAGGGCGTTAAAAAAAACATTGAAACAAGCATGATATAAGATATTCATAGTTAAGGTAAAATGATAAGTTTTCAGATAAGTTCTCATTTTTCAGTTTTCAATAATATACAGATGAACTAATTTATGTTTAATTTTAAATAATAACTTATGAAGCACTTTTTAAATGAGTTAATCTCGGCTGGTAATAGAAGGAAGAATTTCTTCTTATTATTAGTTGTTTTAGTGTCTTCCGCAATGCTTCAGGCACAAAACATAGCTGTGTCAGGTATAGTGAAAGATGTTACAGGTGAACCTTTGCCTGGAGTAAACATTATGGAGAAAGGAACTACCAACGGAACGATTACTGATGTCGATGGTAAGTTTACACTTTCTGTTAAGGGAACTAATGCAGTTCTGACAGTTTCTTTTGTGGGCTATGCACCGCAGGAGATCAGCGTAAAGGGAAAACGAAACCTGGATGTTACACTGAAGGAAGATACAGAGTTGCTTGACGAAGTTGTGGTAGTGGGATATGCCACTCAGAAGAAAGCTACAGTGGCTGCAGCGGTAAGTTCGGTGAACAATAAAGATTTGACCCGTTCTACATCAACATCGGCTGCCAATGCTTTGGTAGGTAAAGTATCAGGTATTACGGCACGTCAGAAGTCTGGTCAACCGGGAACTTCGACTAACCTTGAGATTCGTAACATGGGTACTCCTCTCTATGTTATCGACGGTATTATGAAAGATGAGACAGCATTCAATGCCTTGGATATTCACGATATTGAGAATGTATCTATTCTGAAGGATGGTGCTGCTGCTATTTATGGTGTGAAGGCTGCCAACGGTGTGGTTTTGATTACTACAAAAACCGGTAAAAAAGGACAGAAGCCTCAGATAAATCTGAATGCTCACATGGGATGGCAAGGATGGACAAAGTATCCTGAACTGCTGAATGCTTACCAATGGAAATGGGGTAACTACATGAAGCAAGCCAATGATGGAAACCTGACTGGAGCTGATAATATTGCTAATGCTAAGGCTGATTTGGAGAAATGGCGGACAGGATATTATAATCCGGCTACAGGTGAAGATTATCGTGGATATGATTGGAAGGATAATTTTGTAAGCAATGCTGCTCCTCAGTATTATGTAAATGCTAATATCAGCGGTGGCACAGAGAAGACAGATTATTACATTTCGGTAGGACATATTGATCAGGATGCCGTGTTCAAAGAATACAACTATAACCGTACGAACTTACAGGCTAACTTTAATATGCAGTTGACCGATAAATTCAAGGTAGGTTTTCAGACATTGGGTAAAATAGAGCAAAATGTCAATCCAGCACTTCCTGGTGGAGACGATTACTTCCAGATGCGTAATTCTATCTTTAATTTGATTCCGACTATGCGCCCGTATGCTAACGATAATCCGGATTATCTGAATTATATTACCCCGACTCATGACGGTGCTCGTAATATGGCTGCTTATACTATTGACAATGCTGGTAAGCACCAGAAAGACTTCCGTACTATTCAGCTTAGTGCAAATTTGGAATATAAGACACCGCTTCCAGGATTAACAGCTAAAGGTTTGCTGTCTTATTATTACGAAACTCTTCATCAGACAGATAATGAGAAGAGTTGGAATGAATATAGGTATGACCCTGCCACACAGGAGTACAAAGTAGCATCTACAAAAACTGATACTTATCGTGGAGATGTAAGAAATCATAAAGTTGAAATGATGGGGCAGTTTACCTTGAATTACGATCATATTTTTGCCAAGGATCATCATGTGACAGCCGTCGCAGGTTTTGAATTCTTTAAAGAAGACCGGAAATATTTGACTGTGGCTCAGAGTCCAGTAGAAAATCCGTTTGTAGAAAATATTACAACGAATGCTAATAATACTGTAAGTAATTCAGTACGTACCATTACTACAGCCAGTTTCATTTTCCGTGCAGGCTATTCTTATAAAGAAAAGTATATCATTGATTTTGCCGGTCGTTATGATGCTTCCTGGCGTTTCTTACCGGGTAATCAATGGGGCTTCTTCCCGTCAGTTTCCGGTGCATGGCGTCTGTCTGAAGAAGAATTTTACAAAGACTCTAAGGTGGCTGATTGGATTTCCAGCATTAAGTTGAGAGCTTCTTATGGTGAAATGGGCGATGACATGGCTAGAAACTTTAATAGCAGTTATCCGGACTTTGCTTACTTGCCTGGTTATGCATTTAACAATGGAGGAGCTATCATAAGCAATAATCCTTTGGGGAATGCTCCAGATGCTTATACTACAGGCACTGCTTACAAAGGAATTCCTCAAACTGGACTTTCTTGGATGAAGATTTCTATGATGAATGTCGGTTTCGATATGGGTTTCCTGAACGATCGCTTGAAACTGGAAGTGGACTTTTTTAAGAGAAAAAGAAGTGGTATCCCTGCTACCCCAACTGACATTATCTACCCTTATGAGGCAGGTTATAGTGTACAAAAACAGAATTTGAACTCCGATCAGGTTAGTGGTATTGATGGTATGGTGAGATGGAATGATCGCGTTAATGACTTCAATTATTTTGTAGGTGTTAACCTGACTTTAGCTCGTCAGAAGACAATAAATAACTATGGTGAAGTTTTCTTGAACGGATGGGATCAATATCGTTGGGCACAGACTAACCGTTGGTCTAATGTGAAAAATGGTGCCGTATGGATGTGGGAAACTATCGGTGTGTTCCAGACTCAGGAAGAAATTGATAACTATCCGGTGAACATTGATGGTGCTAACAACGTGAACTTACGTCCGGGTGACTTGATTTTCAAGGATGTTAATGGTGATGGCTTGATTGATGACTATGATAAGCGTCCTTTGGGTTATGCAGCTACTGATTATGATTGGGATAGCGGTAATGCTAACAAGAACCCCTTACTTTCAATGGGTATTAACTTGGGCTTCGAATATAAGGGCATTGACTTTGCAGCCGATTTTGCCGGTGGTTTCATGAACACATTTATTGGCGACTGGCATGTGAAGTATGGTATTGGCACTGACCAGATGGGATATGTATACAATGTGATAGATTCTTGGCAACACGAAGATATCTTCGATACAAAATCTCCTTGGAAACGTGGTAAGTTCCCTGCTGTTCGCAGTAACAATCCTTCTATCAGAGACTGGAATGATTTTTATGCAAAGGAAATCAACTATTTACGTCTGCGTAACTTAGTGGTAGGTTATACATTGCCGATTAAGTGGACAAAGAAGGCTTTGATACAAAAGCTTAGAGTTTACTTTGAAGGTTCTAACCTGCTTTGCTGGGATAGCTTGAATGACTTTGGTTTCGACCCTGAAATCTCTTCTGTTACCGGATTCGACTATCCGCAACACAAAGTGTACACAGTTGGAGTAAACGTAACCTTTTAATTGAATGTAACATGAAAAAAAATAGATTATCAATAGCGTTATTATTAGGCTTATTGCTTTTCTCTTCTTGTGATAGTTGGTTGGAACAAGAGGACAAGATGGCTTTTACGGAAAATCAGGCCTATACATCAGAAACTGGCCTTAACAGTATTGCGGCCAATTTTTATGGTCGTATGAAGTACTGGCAAGATTTTGGTACCGATGGAGATTCTTATGATCTTACTCGTTGGGATGAAGCGTCCAATAATAGTCAGTACTGGAACTTTGCAGGAAATGTAGGAACTGATTACAGAAACTTTTATGATTATGCCTTTATCCGTGAATTAAATCTTCATATCCGTAATTTGAATACGGTATCTGCCGGTTCAATTGCCGTTGATAAGTTGAAGTATTTTCAAGCAGAAGCGCGTTATTTTAGAGCCTATACTTATTTTAAGATGGTTGTTCAATACGGTGGCGTGCCTTTGGTTACTGAAGTAACAGAATATATGGAGGATCCGACGCCATTGGCTGTGCCCAGAAATAAGGAATCTGAAATTTATGACTTTATTATCAGTGAAATGGATGCCATAAAAGAAGATTTTGGAACTGCCCGTGTTAAGACTCGTGCTACCAAAGGTGCAGCTATGGCCCTGAAGTGCCGTGCAGCTCTGTATGCCGGAACTTTAGCATACAACTATGATAAAAGTGCTACCAAAACTTTGAATTTGTCAAGTGGTGCTACGGGTATTGAAAGAAGTAAGGCAGAAGGTTATTTGAAAGCTTGCCTGGATGCTTGTGCCGAACTGGAAGCTATGGGTTATCAACTTTATCAAAAACAAGCTGATTTAGCAACTAACTATGCAGAAGCATTTATTGCTAAACCGGAAGATAATCCAGAATTGATTTTCTGTAAGGCTTATGATGGAGTGAATGTGAAGAATAACTTTACTACCCGTGCCCTTACGCGCAAATTGGTACGTGCTTCGAATAATAAAGCAGGTTGTCAGGTTAATCCTGTCTTGAATCTTGTGAATGATTATGAAATGCTAAACACACATGAAGTGAAAGAGATGGACGCTTATGTAGGTGATGAAGTGATCGAAGATATGAATGTGTATACATCTACTTGCAAATATAATCTGTACGATAAACCGGAAGATATTTTTGCAGGACGTGATCCTCGTTTGGCTGGTACGGTACTGTATCCGGGAAGTTCATTCAGAGGTACTTCTGTTGATCTTCAGGCAGGTCTGGCTCTTCCTACTGCTGATGGCTATGAATTTAAAGCAGCACAGACCATTGGACAAGTTGATGATTTTACATATGAAGGTCAGAAAGTGACTGGAGAAGATGGACCTCTTCGTGGCGATGATGGTAGTAGTAACTGGTATATTTCTCATTCCGGTTTCTTATTGAGGAAGTTTGTTGATACTGCCGCTGGAAGTGAGATAAATGGTGCAAGTTCTGTTCCTTATGTAGTATTCCGTTTTGGTGAGGCTTTGTTGAATGCTGCTGAAGCTGCTTTCTATTTGAATGAACTAGGAGTAGCCAGCTACAATGGCCGTCCTACTAAGACTGTAGCATTAGACTATATCAACCGCGTACGTCAGCGTGCAGGTGGTGAGGTGTTCAAGTTGACTGAGAATGAACTGACATTTGATCGCATTGTAAACGAAAGACGTGTAGAGTTGGCATTCGAAGATCATCGTTATGAAGACTTGAAGCGTTGGAGAGTTGCTGATGAGTGGTGGTTCAATGACCAAGCTAATCAGACTGCTACTATCTATGTATTGTGGCCGTATAAGATTTATGCTCCGGGTACACCCGAAAATGGTAAGTGGATTTATCGGAAGATGAAAGCTCAGAATAGAGCCAGTAATGCTATTTTGAGTTTCAATAACACAATGTACTACAATGCATATCCGATGAATGAAGGTAACCCGAACATTGAAAAGAATCCTAATCATTAATTTATCAACTAAAGCTTAAAAACAATGAAAATAAAATCTATAATTGCAGCAACATTTGTCATATTGGGATTTACTATGACATCCTGCGAATATGATAATTACGATGCCCCGTCTTATGTTTTCAGCGGTCAGTTGAAATGTGACGGAGAAAATTTTCCTTTTGACTCAAATAGAGGACTGTTAAGAGTTTTTCAAAAAGGCTATGGTAAAGTCGACGGTGGTGGTACGGGTATACGTACCAACGATGAAGGACATTACCAACAACTCTTCTTTGATGCAGAGTATAAAATGACATTAGTAAACAAGGCTCTACCTTTTGAACTCCCTGATTTTGAATCATTAGGTGCAGGTAAGGGCTATGACTCTATTACCTATCATTTTAACTCGAACGTTACACAAGACTTTGAAGTGCGTCCGTACTACAAGTTGAAGAACTTGAATGCTGAACTGAAAAACGGTAATATCGTTGCTACTTTCAATATTGAAAAGATGACCAACACGGTGAAAGCTGCTCCGAAGATTGTAAAAACTCGTATCTGGTTAAGCACAAGTTCTTTGGTTAACAGTGGTATTAAGTGTACACGTAGCAGTGATGTAGAATACATCGATGATACGACATTGCAGGTGTATATCCCGTTGTCTGAGTATCGTAAGAAGGAAAATTTCATCGACAACTATCGTACTTATGCTTTCTATCGTGTAGCTATTGAGTTAGAGGGAATGAACGAATATTTCCTCTTCTCAACAATTAAGAAGATCGAAAACCTGCCGGTAGAGTAAACACTATGTTTTGATATAAAGGCTCTGCCGGCATAAACCGGCAGAGTCTTTTCAAATTAAATTTATTGTATTCCTGATAATATCTGAAACATGAAATATCTATTTATACTCATCAGTTTCCTCTCGTTCATCCAGTTTTCCCTGGCAGCAGAAAAAACATATACATTGCAAAGTGGTGATGCCAGCCTGTCTGTAGTCAAAGACGGAAAACGCCTGAACCTGCAAATTGGTGACGCCCATTATTTGAGTTTAAACGCTCCTTATGTAGTTACATTGGAAGTGAATGCGGAAACGTTGAATAGTTACTATTCTTCTGTAAAGGAAGAAAAAGGGTCACTGGTCTGTGTCGCAAAGTTAAAGTCAACTCATGGAACCGTATTTCATGTAGAAGATGTGTTTGCCCCCGATACAGAGAATCATTTCCGTATGGATAGGGAGGTAACGATTGAAAAGATTGGAAAAGGAGATGACTACTTCAACTCTTATTTCGGATTGACTCTGCAACGTAAAACACAGATTGAAGATTTTGAATTCTTTGTTCCGGGTATCTGGTACAGGAACAACCTGAGCCTTAGACGTGGTTCTCTTGCCAGTGACTACACCGATAATTACTTTTATTTCCGCGAAGACCGTTTACCCTTGCCATTGGTATCTGCCCGTGAGAAGGCTTCCGGATTAGCTATTGACATGGTGCACTTGAATGCTGATCCTGAAACTTTCTATGGTGAAAATGGAGTAAACCGTATAGTGGATGAACGTATGCAATTCGGTAGCTTGGGTTTCACAGAAACCGATTCACACTCTATTCTTTTTGTCTTCCCGGGAATTGAGGGCGAAACCACCTATGTAGGTCACCTCCCCGAACAGAAAAGAAAAGGCTTTGCCTATCGCAGTCATCCTGTGAAAGCCGGAGTGAAACATACATATAGCCTGACTTTCGGTTTCAACCAGACAAAAGATTTCCCCGAACTGGTGGAAACAGTATGGAAACAGGCGTGGAATAAATATACCCCTGTCGTACATAAAATAGATGTGAAAGATGCTTATGAAGCTAGTATTGAGGTGCTAGATGCTTACCTGTTGAATCTGAATGGTGCACCGGGCTGGCCTTTCTCGATCTATCTGCCTAATGGAATAGCCCGTGCTTATAACTATCAGATGGGCTTTATCGGTTTCCAGATTTCAAATGCCTATTTCCTTTTGCGGAAAGGATTGGAAATTGACAATCAGGAATATGTACGCAAAGCATCGGAAGTTGTTGACTTCTGGGTGAATAACTCACAACAGGAAAGTGGCCTTGTAAGTCCTTGGGCAGATGCCTATGTAGATCGGAAAGCAACCTGGCGTGATTATGAAGCTTATATGCGTGTTGCTGCCGGTGCTATGGAAGGCATGATGGGTGCATGGAATATAATGAAAAAGCATGGAATTAATAAACCCGAATGGCTCTCCTATTGCAAAAAGTACGCTGATTGGCTGGTACGGAATCAGGAAAAGGACGGTAGCTTTTATCTCCGTTATGACTGGAGAACCGGAAAGCCGACTCATGACAGTAAATATACAACTACTAATATCATCCGCTTCCTGATTGAACTCTACTCGGTTACCCAGGACAAACGCTATTTGGATACAGCCTTGAAAGCAGGTGAATTTAGTTATGACTTTATCCACCATGATTACCTTTATGTAGGTGGAGTTATTGACAATCCCAATGTAAAAGACCGTGAGTCCGGACAAATGGCTATTTATGCTTTCCTGGCACTTTATGACGTTACAAGTGATGCCAAGTGGAAGGAAGCCGCCATACAGGCTGCCCGCTATACGGAAACCTTTATGTTTGCTTATCACGTACCGATGGCCATTAACGATACATTGACTGATTTCCCAAAGGATGTAAGTATTGTAGGGCAAACCCTGATTGCTACCGGACACTCTGCAATAGACAACGGACTGGCTTTCTCTTCCTTTCAGTACTATCGCTTATACCTCATGACGAGAGATACGCATTTCCTGGAAATGGCAAAGCTGATTCAAAACAATACTCTTTCCATTATGGATCTGAATGGAGACATGAGATACCGTTACAGAGGTTTGCTTACGGAATGCTTCAACCCGCAATCCAATCGTGGACATAGTGTACGCCAGCAGCTTCCGTGGAATCAGGCTTCCATACTCGAACCTATGCACCGCTTTATGGATGCTTTCGGCGAGTGGGATATTGATGTCATAGAACAGTGGCCGATGGAAAAACGGCAAGAGATGATAGAGCGTTATGCGCGTACACAAGGTTTGGAAAAAGAATAAAAAAGGAACAAGCTATGAAATATTATATCGTAACAATGCTATTGTGGGTTGGTGCCATTCAGGCTTTTTCACAACAACCCCGTCTGAAACAAGTAGATGAATATTTGGCTGCTACCGGGCAAACCGTTGAACTGAAAGGTGCTCCCGAGAGGCGGTACGGGTTATTGAGTACCCTCTACAATAACCAGAAGAATTTGATGCTAAACTTGCCCGATCTGGAAGATTACGGTGCACGTGAGGTCATCCCTTTCGGCTTTCGACTAAGTACTGCTTCGGAGATAGAATTGGCAGGTCAAAATGAGAATATGGCAGAAAGTACTGTACGACCTTTTTATAGTAAAAGCATCTTTTCAGGAGTTTCCTATCAATTCTGCGACAGCGTGATTTATGGCATTACCCTGTTTTACGATACCCAGGATAATGCTAAGCGTGCAGCAATAGAAAAGAACCTGGACAGACATTTTAAGAAAGCAGATTATAAACAGGGAGGTGCTGTGGTTTATTCCGATCCGGATTATGCTGTAAGACTACTACCCGGCAAAGTGGAGTTCTATTCTTTATTCCATTTTCCGGTAGTTGAAACTTTCTATCCGGGAGTATCACACAAAGTGTGGTATGGACCTTATAACTATGAGGCGAATGGTGCATCGGTGATGCTCGCCTTCTATAATCAGGAAAGTAAAGAGAATAATATCCAGTCGGCCTTTAAAGTCAGCTATAAATATCCTGCTGGAAAGCCTTTCAAGATGAATCTTATCCGGTTTATTCTGGACGACATTACGTATGAACTTCCTTTGGAGATAGAATATTCTGACGTAGCAGATGGTGGTAAAGCAGTGGAAGAGCGTGATACGCGCACTTTCGTGTTTCCTGAAGTACTGAAAGCGATAGACCGTTCGAAGACGGTTAAAGTGGAATTGGTAGGTGAAGGTGGACGGTTGCTTTATGAGATGCCTGCTTTTCAGCGTGCATCCGTTCATACTGCATACGAATATTTCCGTTGGAATGTGACCAATCCGATGGCTAAATACAGAGCCTGGTAAAACTAATAGTCAACAACTCTAATATGATAAAATATGAAATTTAAGAATTGCTTTGTTGTGATGCTGGGAGTCGCAGCATTACTTTCTGTAACCTCATGTGGAAATACTAAAGTGAAGAAAGACGGATTGGCAGAGGTTGATTCTCTGGCAACTACGTATGTGAACCCTTTGTTCCAGAAAGGTCCTGATCCCTGGGCTCTGTTCCATGAAGGTATTTACTACTATATGCATACCGTGCAAGATAGTCTGGTACTCTGGAAGACTACAGACGTTACCGATGTAAAGAATGCTCCCCGGAAGACTGTCTGGATTCCTACCGAATCTTCTAATAAATGCCATCTTTGGGCACCTGAAATCCATAATATCGATGGCAAATGGTATATCTATTATGCCGCCGATGATGGCAATACGGACAATCACCAGATGTATGTATTGGAGAATGTAAACAAAGATCCTTTTGATGGAGAGTTTGTAATGAAAGGCCGTATCAGTACGGACAAGGATAACAACTGGGCTATCGACGGTTCTGTATTCCAGAATAAAGGTGAATTGTATATGGTATGGTCTGGTTGGCAAACCCGTCGTGTGGATACCGAAACTCAGTGTATCTACATTGCCCGTATGGAGAACCCCTGGACACTGGGTTCCGAGAGAGTTCTGATTTCCAAACCGGAATTGGAGTGGGAAAGACATCATAAGAACGAGAACGGCTGGAATCCTTTTTACGATATTTTTGTAAATGAAGGTCCTCAACCCCTGCTGAGTCCTAAAGGTAAGTATGTTCATATAGCTTATTCCGCCAGTGGGGTATGGACTCCGTATTATGCTCTGGGTATGCTGACGGCGAGCACTGACAGTGATATGTTGGACCCGAAGTCATGGTCCAAATCCCAGCAACCTGTATTCAAACAGTCACCAGAGAACGGTGTATACGGTACAGGACACAATAGCTTCTTCCCCTCTCCTGATGGTACGGAATGGTATATCCTGTATCATGCTCGCGACACACAGGTAGATCCTGAAGGTGCTGGAGATACCCGTTCACCACGTGCCCAGAAGTTTGTATGGCTCGAGAACGACTATCCCGATTTCGGAACTCCGCTTCCTACAACGACTCGTCTGAACAAACCGTCGGGAACAGTAGCAACTTCTGCAAAGTAACATCCATTCAATAAAAAGAAACCCTGATGATGAGAAACCGATTATTCTTTTGCTTCATACTTTTGATAGGTGTATCGTTTCTTGCGAAAGCCCAGGATAAGAAAGAAATCCGGAAAGCTGTGAAGCAGCATAACCGGGCAGTCTATCTGAAAGAAGGGTGGATACGAGATCCGTATATTTACTTGTGTGAGGATGGTTTCTATTATCTGACTGGTACCACACCTACGTATGGAGATACCTGTGAAGCCGGAGATCCCTATAATCTGGGACTGGACCATGTTTCTCGGAAGATGGGTTTGAAACCAAGTATAGTCGGTTATCAGATTCGCGTATGGCGTAGCCCGGATCTTGCTGAATGGGAATATCTGGGCGAACCCTTTTCGTTGGAAAAGGGATACTGGGCCCGGCAATTCCCGGATGCTTTCCAGAATAAATCTAAGAAAAACTGGTTGCTTTGGGCCCCCGAAATGTACCGGGTAGATGGCAAATGGGTATTTGTACATACCTCACCCGAACCTGTAGGCAATGGTGCCAATCTTATTATTGCCGATCATGCGGATAAGAATGATTCTTTCGCTTTCCCTATGGGAGATGATATGAGAGACAAGCACGATCCTTCTCTTTTTCGTGATGATGATGGCACTTGGTATCTGACGTGGAGCAATACCGAGATTGCCCCTCTGAAACCTGATTTTCAGGGATTGGCAGCAAAACCTGTACATATTGATCCTTCCGACCGCAGCATCGGGCACGAAGGTGCAACTATACGGAAGATAGGAAAAAAGTATGTACTTTTCGGTACGGCATGGTCTACGGATGATTCCCGTAAGGGGTCTTATAATCTGTATTATTGCACAGCCGACCGGATAACCGGTCCTTACAGTGAACGTCGTTTTGCCGGCCGTTTCCTGGGACATGGAACTCCGTTCCAGGATAAGAAGGGCCAATGGTGGTGCACGGCATTCTTTAACGGGAATATCGCACCTGTATCCAAATTGGGCATTCAGAATCGCGATTTAAGTGAGACTGCTCAGACCATTAATGAGCAGGGAACCACGATTGTTCCTCTGGAAGTAAAGACAGGGAAAGACGGGGATGTTTATATCCGCGCTATTGACCCTGCATATGCTGTGCCCGGACCGGATGAAGCACAGAGGTTTCAGCCGTAACCCTTTGGTTCTTATGCCTTATTCCGCTGATGCAAAAGATGGTATGTTTTGTTGTAAAAGATGCCATCTTTTGCATGAAGTCTTAGGGAGATGTTGAAAGGAATAAGGGAAAGAGTTATTGGGGAGTAATGTAGAGGTTTTGGGGTATTATATGTTTGGTATTGCAAGTGATAATTTATATTTTAGACGCCTGAATCTTACAATAACAGGCTTATGAGTTATCATTTACAGGAAAAAGACTGCAGATTATCATAAAATAATTTCAAAATATAGGCTTTATGAGAAAGAGTATTATTGCTTTGACCCCATTAATGATTGCTCCCCTTTGTTGGGCGCAAGAGAAGCCAAATGTCGTTATCTTTCTGGTAGACGACATGGGCTATTCCGACATCGGTTGTTATGGGGGTGAGATTATGACCCCGAATCTCGATAAGTTGGCATCTACAGGGGTTCGCTTTACCCAGTTCTATAATACATCCCGTTCTTGTCCGGCGCGTGCCAGTCTGATGACCGGACTTTATCAGCACCAGGCAGGTATCGGTCAGATGTCCGAGGATCCGGGAACGTTTAAGAAAGAAACGCAACGGGATATCAATGATTGGGGCTCCGAAGGCTATCAGGGTTATCTGAATCGTAATTGTGTCACCATTGCCGAAGTGCTGAAAGAAAACGGCTATCATACCTATATGGCAGGTAAGTGGCACTTGGGTATGCATGGGCAAGAGAAATGGCCTTTGCAAAGAGGTTTCGAACGCTTCTACGGTATTCTGGCAGGTGCTGCCAGTTACTTACGTCCGGAAGGTGGACGTGGTCTGACGCTGGATAATGAACATTTGCCTGCACCTGAATCTCCTTACTATACCACGGATGCTTTCACCGATCATGCCCTTCAGTTTGTTGGTGAACAGAAGGATGACAAACCATTCTTCCTGTATCTGGCTTTCAATGCTCCGCATTGGCCCTTGCAGGCAAAAGAGGAAGACATTCAGAAGTTTACCAAACTTTACCGTTCCAAGGGTTGGGATAAGATACGCCAGGAGCGTTACAACCGGATGCAGAAGATGGGTATTATCGATAAGAATGTTGGTTTCGCCGAATGGGAAAACCGTTCCTGGGATGAACTGACAGAGAAAGAAAAGGATGAATCCGCCTATCGCATGGCTGTGTATGCAGCACAGGTACACTGTGTGGACTACAACGTAGGTAAGGTGATCGATTATCTGAAGAAAACCAAACAACTGGATAATACCTTAATCCTGTTCCTTGCAGACAATGGTGCTTGTGCCGAACCTTATCTGGAATTGGGAGGCGGCAAGCAGGAAGATATTAATAATCCTGCCTGCAATAATATGCCGTCCTATGGCAGAGCCTGGGCGCAAACTTCGAACACTCCGTTCCGGAAATACAAATGTCGTTCCTACGAAGGTGGTATATCCACTCCTCTTATCTTCTCCTGGAACAAGAAACTGGGCAACCGGCATGGCAATTTGTGCACTATTCCGGGTTATTTGCCGGATATTATGCCTACTGTTCTGGAAGCGACAGGCGCTGCATATCCTGAAACCTATCATGGTGGAAATAAAATTCATCCTTTGGTAGGTACCAGTCTGTTCCCCGCCATTACGGAGAAAGTGCCCTCCCTGCATGAATATATGTATTGGGAGCATCAGGGCAATCGTGCCATCCGTTACGGTAACTGGAAAGCAATACGTGATGAAGCAGGTACGGAATGGGAACTTTACGACATTGTGAAAGACCGTACGGAGAAAAATAATCTTGCTTCCCAGCATCCCGATGTACTGAAGAAGTTGCGGAATGAATGGGAATACTGGGCGATAAAGTACAATGTGCTGCCTAAACATCAGGACTCTCCGATGTTGTTTGCCGATACTACCCGTACAGGCAGGCCTTTCTCGAAAGATCCGCATGTGATTCCATTCCACGGAAAGTACCTGATGTATTATTCTGTACCTCCTAAGGGAAATTCGGGTTGGGGAATAGGTATAGCAGAGAGTACGGACCTGACACAATGGAAGCCTATCGGTTCTTTGTCTCCGGCTGCCGACTATGAGGCTAAGGGCTTGTGTGCACCGGGTGCACTGGTACGTAACGATACGATCCATCTATTCTATCAAACGTATGGTAATGACAAGAAAGATGCGATCTGTCATGCATGGTCGGTGGATGGCGTGAACTTCACACGTAATGCTACCAATCCTATTTTTGCCCCTAAAGCGGGTGACTGGAATTGTGGACGGGCCATTGATGCGGAAGTCATATTTGCAAAAGGAAAGTATTTTCTTTATTATGCTACCCGTACACCCGACTATGTGAAACAGATTGTAGGTGTGGCTACTGCTCCTGCAGGTACAAATTTCAATCGGGAAACATGGACGGAGGCCTGTGACCGTGCCATCTTGGTTCCCGAATGGCCGTGGGAAGAAACTTGTATAGAGGCTCCTTCAGTAGTAGAGATGAATGGTACGCTATATATGTTCTATGCAGGGGCTTATAATAATCGTCCGCAGCAGATAGGACTGGCAACCAGTACAGATGGTATCCACTGGAGGAAAGTTTCGAATAAACCTTTCCTGGCGAATGGAGATCCGGGGGCCTGGAACTATTGCGAATCGGGTCATCCGCATATCTTCAAAGATAAAGATGGGCAGACCTACCTCTTCTATCAGGGCAATGAGGATTTCGGCAGAACCTGGTTCCTTTCACAACGAAAGATTATCTGGAGGGATGGTTTCCCTCAACTGAAATAACTATCTTTTTACCAAATCTCTGCAATTATATGGTAGGATGTTTTTAGGATTAGTTAATTAGTGAAGAAACAGTAGAATAGGATGTAAATCCTGAATCTACTGTTTCTTTTTTTAGGGTTATGCTCTAAGTTTACTTTTCAGGGAAGATGATGCGGTAGTTTCCGCTCAAATGCATAAAAGCGAAGAGGCGGAGCAGCCCGTCATAGTAAGCATCGAAGTATCCGTCTTCATACGGCTCGTGTTTTGCGTTCCACAATTTGTCTACGAACTCACGGCTTTTCTCGTGAGTGCACATCAGTGAGGCGACGGCAGAAGTGGCTACTAAGCCTAAAGAGTGTCTTAACGCCTTGTGTTCTCCGGCTCGGAGGGTATCTTTTACCTGTGTACCGTCTATGTTGTACTGGTCTACGAAAGTATCAATGCCCTGACTGTAGAGAAAGTTCTGGATTTTGTTGCCGTATTCCTGTTGCCACTCTTTGTCGGCACATGCCCAGGAGTAATCTAAAGCAATATTCATCGGTACACGCCAAGAATCGAAGCGGAAAGCATCACCAATAATGCGGTTATTGCCCAGCAGGCTGCCGTCATAGTTGTTGTAATCGGGGTTCAGACCGGTTACGGGGTGGATGCTTTTATGCAGGTATTCACGACTGCATTCGGCACATTCACGCCAGAAGTCGGCTCTGCCATCATCGGCCCAGCGTGCCCATACTTCATAGAAAGCGGGTACGTGGTAAGATGGATCGGTGAAAAGGCCGCCCCGTATGTCGGGGACGAAGGTGATGAGCTTATGCTCTACATTGATAAAAGGCATTACTCGGTCTGTACCATCTTTCTCCATGGAACAGTTCAGGATATTCCGAGCTTCGGCAAGGTAGTTGATGCCGGTGTCGTTTCCCCAACGGTTGGAGGCGAAGATGAGGGCGGTTACATAGTAAAGTTCTCCGTCGGAGGCGGGGCCTTGGGAGTTACGGGTACCGTCTGTCTCGCAGCTCCAGGCGAAGTATCCTTTCAACGGACCGTCTTGATGCTGCATGTACTTTGTGCCCCATCGCCAAAGGCGGTCGAAGATATCTTTACGGTCGAACTGGACTGCAATCATTAATCCGTAAGACATACCTTCGGTGCGGACATCATGGTTTTTGATGTCACTGATGTAAGCCATAGAGTCGCCTACTTCAAAATATACTTTGTCGGGACCGTAGAATACACCGTCAAAGACGGATTTGAGCTTGGCATCAATATCTGCCTGTTTGTAGCCCATCTCGGCGAGGAGATTCCGGTATTTCTGTGTTTCAAAGGCACCTTTATCCCAGGGCTTTGTCGGGTCTGCCTGGCTGCACGATGTCCCGGCGATGAGGCAAAGGAGGAGGTAAAATAAGTTCTTCATAAAGGAACGTTTTATATTATATGATTTTCAAGATTACGCAGTTAAATTATCATTTAACAATGACTGGTATCGCCTTCAACTGTTTCAGCTCCGACGTACCACCATAAAGTATTTCATAATCACCTTCTATCGGGCGCATTGTATTGGTTTCCGTATCAAACCATTCGAAATCTTCTTTGCTTAATGATACGGTCACATTGCTGGTTGCCCCTTTGGCGATGTTCGCACGCTTAAAGGCACGGAGTGCGTGCGACGGACCTTCTTTGTCGCCCGGACGACGCAGATACACCTGTACCACTTCTTCCCCGTCGTATTCACCTACATTGCTCACGGGGATGGTCAGGATGGTTTGTTCTCCATCTTTTACTTCCTGTGTATTCAATGAAGCGTCTCCGTAACGGAATGTGGTATAACTCAAACCATGCCCGAAGGGGAAGAGCGGAGCTTCTGTCATGTACCGGTACGTGCGTTCCTTCATGGAATAATCTTCAAAGCCGGGCAGTTGGCTCGTACTCTTATAGAAAGTGACTGGAAGACGTCCTGCCGGGTTATAATCTCCGAAGAGGACATTGGCGATAGCCGTACCACCGGCTTGACCGGGATACCATGCTTGCAGGATAGCATCGCATGTTTTCGATTCGGGAGTCAGAGCGATAGCGGAACCGGAGAAGTTGACGAATACGATCTTCTTTCCTGCTTTCTTCAATTCGGCAAGCAAACGGCTTTGGATAGATGGAAGTTCGATGGTTTCGCGGTCACCTCCCTTGAAGCCGGGAATGTTGACATGCATTTCCTCACCTTCCACTGCCGGGGATATACCTCCGGCAAAGATGATGACATCCGCCTCTTTTACCTTGTTTACTGTTTGCTTCAGATCAACGGGGACTTCACGCCCCATGTCAAAATCGAGTGCGGCATCACGGTTGCGGAAAGTAAAATCAATCTTGATATGATATTCCTTTCCAGCTTCTGCCTGGAGGGTGTAGACTTTTGCATTGTTCTTGAAGTTCATGCCTGCAGCCACTTCCTTACCGTTAATGGAGAGTTTCGTTATCCCTTGAGTCTGGAAGCGGAAGGCGATGTCTTCACTCTTGACGGGGCGGAATACGGATTCGTAGCTGGCAGAGAAATCTTGCAGGTTGATGCCGGCTGCAAAGGTCGTGGCACCGGTGGTGATGAAGTGGAAGGGGGTGCTGATGTGATTGGTTGCATCCGGTGTTCCTTCCTGTTTCGTATTATTCCAGTATTTGGCACTGAAACCTTGTTTGCCATCCATGCTACATTGCTGGAATACGCTTTGCAAAGTAACATCGGAGGTCAGGTCGCATCCGGGTTCATAGATGATCTGTGATTCGGGCAGATATTCGCGGATACCCTCCAATAGAGTGATGGTATGTGAGGGGAAACCATTGTAGTTGCCCCATTGCATTACGGAGTCATTGGCATTAGGTCCTACCACGGCCACTTTCAGGTTTTTATTTAAAGGCAGTAAACTCTGATTGTTTTGCAACAATACAAGGCTCTCGCGTGCCATGCGGAGTGCCAGTTCACGATGTTCTTTACTATCTACCACGCTGTAAGGAATCTGTGCCCAGGACACTTGCGAAGGTTCGTCCATCTCGCCCAACTCAAAGCGGGCTTTCATCAGGCGCTTCAGAGAGATGTCTATCTGTTTCTCGTCAATCAACCCTTCCTTCACAGCTTCGGGCAGTGATCCGTAGCTATCTCCGCATTCTATATCTGTTCCGGAGAGTACGGCCTTGGCGGAAGCGTGTTGTTTGTCGGGATCGGTTTCATGGGCACCTTTGTTGTAGAAGTCGCTGATTGCCCAGCAATCCGATACTACGATTTCTTTATATCCCCATTCGTCACGCAGAATGTGCATTAGTAGGCGGTTGCTTCCGCAACAGGGTTCACCTTCAAAACGGTTGTAGGCACACATCACTTCTTTCACATGCGCTTTTTGAACCAGGTCTTTAAAAGCAGGCAGATAGGTTTCCCAAAGATCACGCGGGTCGATGTTTTCGGCATTGAAACTATGGCGGTTCCATTCCGGACCGGAATGTACGGCATAGTGCTTGGCGCAGGCATGCAACTTGTCATATTTTTCCCCCTCAGGACCTTGCAGACCGCGTACCACTGCCATACCCATCTGGCTGGTGAGGTAAGGGTCTTCTCCGTAAGTTTCTTGCCCCCGTCCCCAACGCGGATCACGGAAGATGTTGATGTTAGGTGTCCACATGGTGAGCCCTTGATAACGCTTCAATCCGCCTTCTTTGCTGAATTCGGTATTCTTGGCGCGTGCTTCATCCGAAATTGCGGTGAATACATCGTAAAGCAGTTCATTGTTGAAAGAAGCTCCCATACCGATGGCTTGCGGGAATACGGTTGCCAGTCCGGCGCGTCCTACGCCGTGCAGCGCTTCGTTCCACCAGTCATAGGCTTTTATGCCCAGTCGGGGAATGGCGGGAGATGTGTTTTGCATCAGGGCGGCTTTCTCTTCCAGTGTGAGTCGGCCTACCAGATCATTGGCACGCTCTTCCGGGCTTAGTGCCGGGTTTTTGTAGGGAGGTTGTGAACAGGAAAGGAAGCACAGACACAGGCATCCGATTCCGGTGAGCAACTGAAGTTTTCTTTTCATGGTATTAGTGCGCTTTTTATTGTTATTAATAGACTTCTGTTTTGTCATTGTGGATGACGATTACAAAAATAGGCAGAAAAGAGGATTTGGAAGAAGAATCGTATTTCAGATAGTTAAGCCTATGTTACAGATTTCTTCCGGATGTTACATCTTGTTTTGCTGAGGTTACATTAAAAAGGAAAATACCTGTTACAAGGCATTTATATTTTCTCGCAACGGATCAGAACTTTCTGTTCATTGATCAAGGTCGTAGCGAACAGATAAACTTCTCCGCCTTCGCTCAATTTGATACGTTTACGGAGTTCCGCTACTGAACTTGGAAAGTTACGAACCGTGATATTGGCTTTCTTCAGATCTCCTAATACGCTTTTTAGTTCTTTCTTATTCAATGTACATATACCCGTTATCCGGAAGCTTCTTCCGGGGAAGTTCTTTATCGGTTCACCGGAAGTATAGAGGTGACTGTTGGGATGCAGTTTCTTCACCTTATATATACAGGCTACATTGCGGAAAGCCCCTGCTTTGAGGATGGACGCATTGGGCTCATATAGATATTTATCTAAAGTATCGGTATATTCATTGGAGCTTGATTGTTCCTGTTCGCGGGTGAAAGTGAAGAACTGTCCGGTTGGCTCTGTATTTCTCCCATCCTTCATTTGCAGATTGATGCAATGGATGGGAATATTCTCTGCGGCAACAGTATTGTGTCCTAAGATGAGTAAGAGTTCCTTGCATTCATTGTTTACAGAAACAATATGTGCTTCCTGTACGTACTTTAAATCCTGAATAGCCAAAGACAAGTCGAGCATGGGGGAGAGTTTCACCATTACGTGCTGCGCCTTTTCGAGCAGCAGGGATTCCAGTTCGGCTACATTCGGTTCACAGTCGGCAATGGCGACGGTCTTACCGCCATGTCCGTCTCGACGGGCGGGGTCAATGAATATCCAGTCGGCGGAAGACATTTCTTGCAGATGCCGGATGGCGTCTTTGTTTTCTATCCGGATATGGTTCAGAGCCAGTAGCGGAAAGTTATGCGAAGCAATTTCGCAAAGAACCTCCTGCCGTTCCACATAGGTGACATGATGGAATTTCGGAGAAAGAAAAGCACAGTCTATGCCGAACCCTCCGGTTAAGTCGGCCAGTGTGCCAGAGGAAAACTCCGGAATGATAGATGCTTTGTATCGTGCCGTAGCTTCCGAGGAACATTGCTCTAAGGACAAGTGGCGGGGATATAGAATGCCTTCTTCTGCATACCAGGATGGTATTTTCTCTGCCGCCGCCTGTCTGCCTGCTATCTGTGTCAGTGCGACAGGCATATCCACACCGGGATATTTCGGCGCTTGCAGAGCTAGGTTGCGTACATCATCCTTGCAGTGTTCGTGTATAAAACGAAGGGTTTCGTCATTCAGTTTCATAAACCTTATCGTTTAGTAGTTTCTTTGAAGCCATAATCCGAAGAAACGGTCGTAAATCTGATAAGCTCCCGCCTCTTGTGTGACAAAATCCTTTTCCAACAGTCCTTTTAATGCCGATTGTACAGAGCTGGAAGATGGCAATCTATATTTTTTGATGAATGCACCGGAGGTAATGGCACTTGCTTTCCCTTCTTTGGTAATAGCAATGAGCAGTTCTTTTTGTTTCTCGGGCATCCGGAAAAGGGTCTCGGAGTAGGTATATTGAAACGAGCCTATGATTTGACAGATGGCTTCCTCTACCATCGAAATATCGGCAACCTGATTGACAGGTGTCATGTCATACAGGGTATGCAGTACTTTCTGCATGTACCAGGTTATACCATCGAAATATTTGTATATGTGTTCGATGGCTTCTTTGGATATAGTCTTATTTGCTTCTTTGAAATGTTTCTGAGCAAATTTGATGTATTCTTCTAAAGGGATGCTTTCCAGATGCATCATCGATACGCTCTGATAAAAGGGACGTGATGCTGTCAGGAATATATTACCCATAATGTGCCTCTGGCTTCCGGCAAAGATGAAATGGACATTGTTGCAATGTTGCACATAAGTACGCAGGATAGCTTCTACATTGTCTTCTGCATAATTGGTAATTTGCTGGAATTCGTCAATGGCTACGATACAGGGCTTGTTGGCCTGTTCCAGATAATGAAATATTTCATCCAATGTAGCATCCGGAGACTGGATGTCTCCCAAGCCTAAATTGAATGAAGGGTTACCATTAAAGTCGAATGTCAGACTGGCTTGCAGCGACTTCATCGTTTCCCAGAAAGTCTGTATCGCTTTCTTGCCCGAGGATTTTAATGACTCAATAATTTCTTTACTAAGGGCAAACACAAACTCACGCAGAGATTTAGTTGCATATATGTCAATAAAGAATGTGTAATATGCCTTTTGAATTTCTTTACTCTGGAAGCAATGACGTATCAATCCTGTCTTACCCATTCTTCGCGTTGAGATTAACGCGATATTATTACCATTGGTCATTTGGCGGATAAGTATCTCGCTCTCCGCTTTCCTGTCACAGAAATAGGCGGGGGATATGTATCCGTTTATAATGAAAGGGTTTCGGATGATTGGCATGGCTTCTTTACTTTATGATGATTATGCAAAGATAATTATTATAAAGTAATAATGCAAAGAAAATAATAATGGCTTCACTTAAACCTGTATTTGTGCTTCCCGAAGTATCGTCTCCATGATATCCAAATCAGAGTTGACTTCACCTTGCAGCAGATACTTGTCCCGCTTACGGACTACCTTCTCATAAATCTCCTTCGCACGCTCCGGCCGGTTCTCCCAATACAAGGCAAGTGCACACAGCAGGCGTTGTTTGGAGGACATCATGGTCTTGTATCGCTGGATGTATCTCTTTGTCCTGTCTGTATAAAGTCGCTCCACTTCTTCTTGTCTTCGTTCGTCTATCAGTTCGAGGAACAAGAGTTCACATTCGATTTCTTTTACGTATAATCCTACAATTTCTTCTTTGTGTTGTTCTATCTCGCTGAAAAGGACCTGCGCTGTCTTGAACTCTTTCCGGTCGACATAGCGCGAGATATAGAGTAATTTTACGGCAACTTGCATGATATTCTTATAGTCTGTCACTTCATCGTTCGGGAACCATTCGTCCGGCATATCTTTCAGTCTCATACCTTTCTGAACTTCAGCGTTGACGGCTAATTGAAGGGCCAGGTACTTCCGGGTATTCAGGTCGCGGTGCATCAATATCAGGTTGTAGGCATCATTCGTGATGCCCGACATTTTCAATGGGATGCCGTTCATCAGCGCCAGGAAGAAACCGCAGATAAAGGAAAATAGGAGGAATAGATGCAGGGGTAACGGCAATTCAGGGTACGAAATCCAAAGAATAAGTGCGATGATTCCTGTCAACAGATTCATCAGTACCCCGCCTGCATTGTACCAGAAGTAAGGCATTTGTTCGTAAGGCTTATCCGGTGGGGAAAGCAGGCATTGGCCGCCCGTGCCGGAGATGGAGAAGCGTTTGAAGCGGAACTTTCCACCTTCTTTTATCAGGGTAAGGCTGCCCACACGGAAAGAGACGAATCGGTAGCCGGTAGCAAGCCCGAAAATCAGATGTCCGCCTTCGTGCAAGATGATTTGTACGAAGACAGCAAGTATGAGGCATACCAACGACAGGATACAGGAGAGCAATAATCTGCTTAGCTGTACATTTCCCATGTTGCCGAAGAATTCACTGAGTGTGGTTTCCGTAAAGAATGTAATGCAAAGCATCACTGCCCCGAAGCCGATGCATGCACCGAACAGGGTGGAGAGTATAAGTTTGAGAGCTTGTTTCATAGTTGTTCCGGTATGAGTTTTTACCTGGTTTCTCTGCACAAATATAAGGAATATAGGGGATTTTACGGTATAACCCTGTATTTTTGTTTGGCTTCCTGGCGGCTGCACCAGTTGAAGTGCCACCATTCACTGGGCAGAGTGCGGAAACCTGCGGCACGCATAATGGTGCGCAACAGTTGGCGGTTCTCTTGTTCCTGTTTCGTCATTTTTCCGCTTTGCACTAGGGCAGCTTCGTTCGTGATATGGGCTTCGGGACCCAGATAGTCTACTTTCGTGCCCATCGGCAGAGGGACACCCGCTTCATCCAGTATGCTGATGTCTACTGCCAGACCGTAGTTATGCAGTCCGCCGCCACGTGCCGGGTTGGAGACGTAGATATATTTGGAAGTGCCTTTCACCACGTTCCACATCTTTTGTTGTACGCTCATGGGGCGGGCGGCGTCGTAAACAATCAGGCGGTAGCGGGGATGCCGCTTCTTTAATTCCTGCTGTGCCCGTAGCAGTCCTTTCAGGGCGTCGGGGTGCAGATAGGCCTCGTGCAAATCTTCGTATAACACCCGTCCGGTGAAGTTATCGGCACGCGTATACATCAGGTCGATGGCAATGGTGCTGTCTGCTTCGGCAATGTTTACGAAACCGAGATTTTCCATGTGGCGGGCAGTCTGGCTTTGTTGTGCTGCGAGGGGGATGAACCAGAAGGTTATTAAAAGATAAAATAGATGTTTCATACAATTCTTTTAGGGATTGCAAAGGTACGAATTCCCAAGAAATTACCTATATTTGTGAGATACATAGATTTTGTCTATCAGTGTATAGATTTTGTCGGTTGGAGGTAAACCTAAGAAGAGCTACTTTTGTTACATAATAATTCATTCATTAAACAAAATCCCATGGAAGAGAAAAAACTAACCGCTGCTAATGGTCGACCAATCGCCGACAATCAGAACACCCAGACAGCCGGACAACGTGGTCCGGTCATGATGCAAGACCCTTGGTTTCTTGAGAAACTCGCCCACTTTGACCGTGAAGTGATTCCCGAAAGACGTATGCATGCCAAAGGCTCCGGTGCTTATGGCACGTTTACCGTGACACATGACATTACGAAGTACACCCGTGCCGCCATCTTCAGCGAAGTAGGCAAGCAGACGGAGTGCTTTGTCCGTTTCTCTACCGTGGCCGGTGAGCGCGGGGCTGCCGATGCTGAGCGTGACATCCGTGGTTTTGCAATGAAGTTCTATACCGAAGAAGGTAACTGGGACCTGGTAGGAAATAATACCCCTGTATTCTTCCTGCGCGATCCGTTGAAATTCCCTGACCTGAACCACGCCGTCAAGCGCGACCCGCGCACCAATATGCGCAGTCCGAACAACAACTGGGATTTCTGGACCCTTCTGCCCGAATCTCTCCATCAGGTGACCATCACCATGAGCCCCCGTGGCATTCCTTATTCCTATCGCCACATGCACGGTTTCGGTAGTCATACCTATAGCTTCATCAATGCCGATAACAAACGCATCTGGGTGAAGTTTCACCTGCGCACCCTGCAAGGCATTAAAAACCTGACCGACCAGGAAGCCGAAGCCATCATTGCCAAAGACCGCGAATCGCATCAACGGGATTTGTACGAGAGCATCGAGAAAGGCGATTTCCCGAAGTGGAAGTTCCAGATTCAATTAATGACCGAGGAAGAAGCGGATCATTACCGCATCAATCCATTCGACCTGACGAAGGTTTGGCCGCATAAAGATTTTCCGTTGCAGGATGTAGGTATCCTGGAACTGAACCGTAATCCCGAAAACTACTTCGCCGAAGTGGAACAAGCTGCCTTCAACCCCCAGAATATTGTAGAAGGTATCGGCTTCTCTCCCGACAAGATGCTACAAGGCCGCCTCTTCTCTTATGGCGATGCCCAACGCTATCGCTTGGGTGTAAACTCAGAACAGATTCCGGTGAACAAGCCCCGTTGTCCGTTCCATGCCTACCATCGTGACGGCGCCATGCGCGTAGATGGTAACTATGGTTCAGCCAAAAGTTATGAACCGAATAGTTATGGCGAATGGCAGGATTCTCCTGAGAAGAAAGAGCCGCCTTTGAAGGTTCATGGCGACGTCTATAACTACAACGAGCGTGAATATGATGATGATTACTACAGCCAGCCGGGAGACTTGTTCCGACTGATGCCTGCGGACGAGCAACAACTGTTGTTTGAAAACACTGCCCGCGCCATGGGTGATGCCGAACTCTTCATCAAGCAGCGCCACGTTCGCAACTGCTACAAGGCAGACCCGGCTTATGGCACAGGTGTAGCCAAAGCTTTGGGTATCGATTTGGATGCAGCTTTGAAAGAGATGCGATAGGTATGAATTGTCTTTTGATAAATGACAGGTTATAACTATTAATTCTAAATACGTTTTTTGTCATACTTTGCCTACATCCTACACCAATGTCCGCTTTCTATTGATTGTCAATTAGATATCGGAGATGTAAAAGGGTGTAGGTAGATGTATGAAATCTTCTGCCTACACCCCGAAACATGCCTTGAAGTGCATGGATTACTCTGTAACTTCTTTATTATCAGCTATTGTGGATGCTTTATGTGCATCTTGCCAGTTTATGTGCAAATATCCCTTTTTCTCAAGTAAATAGAGGATATTTAGCCCTTTCTTCTTCGAAAAGTCAGTAAACAGTGGTAATCTTTTTACGATATGCGTGTTTAAAGAGTGCAATTCTCCGTTACTAATCCTCCATTGCCCCTTTCCTTTTCCCCTTTTGCTTTAAAGAAAATGATGTTATGCCATAGGCAAAACCTTGTTTTTCAATTGCGAGACATACCGTTTTGTTACTGGCAAAAGGATAAAAACAATAAGGCAAAATATAGTTTTCAACCTAACGCTCTGTGATATAGCGCAGCTACCCCAAATGGTAACTTTGTTCACTCCACACGGTAACTCCATTTACATACCGCGGTAAAGACCGTTACATGCCGCGGTAAAGGTCGTTACAATAAGGGGTAAAAGCCATTACATACGGCGGTAAATGCTTTTACATTTTGTAGTAAACAGTCGGTAAATGCTATTTGTTGATTATCAGTGGATTAATAAAAAGCCCATTAGCAATCTTTAATTCATTTCTGTAGGGTTATGAATCAAATCCAACTACTCATTTGCGTGTCTTAGTATTCATCGCTCAGAGACACCACCTTCAACTGTTTTTCAAACGTCGCCAGCGGTAAGTCTGTATAAACTTCCACCTTAACTGAACTTCCGGGAAGTATATCGAAATAGTTGTCGCTGAAGGAGCTGTTTGCGTCTCCGGTAGCAATGAAGACGGCACGGGCGAAGTTATCACTACTAAGCGTTACTTCAAAACCTCCTTCAATGGGCTGTACACTGGTTGCAAGTTGGGCCTTGGGATAGTTCACCTCTTTTTGCTTCACCAGGAAGTAGTTGTTGGTATAGTTGCTATTCCCTTTATCCGTCAAGAGAACGGCATGGATGAAGACGTCTTCTTTGCGTACTCCTTTCAGGGCTTCATCCAGTGGGACGGAGAAAAGCGCCTTGCTGCTATTGGCATCCACTATCACATTCCGCTTGTAGCTGTTGAGAACTTCCCCCGTCAGCTTCATGACTTTTACCTCAAGCCTACCGTTGCAAGCCTTGTGGCGGTCGGAAACAATCTGAACTTTCAACTGCCCGTCTTCGTCGGCTATGGGAGATACAAGGATGTCCCGGTAGGCTTTGCGGGCGAAGTAATGCTGCGCTTTCCAGCGACCGTAATAGTCGCGGCTTGCCCAGGAAGCCACGGGCCAGCAATCGTTATGCTGCCAGAAGAGCGTTCCCATACAGTAAGGCATATCCCGGCGGTGCGCTTCGATGGCGGTTTTGATGGCGTCGCCTTGCAACACATGGTTCATATAAAGAAATGCTTCGAAGTTTCTGGGCTTGCGGTATTCGTTCAGCAGATAGGTTTCAATCAACTCGTTGGCATGCATACCTCCCCGCTGATGCGACATCATGACTTCCGAATAGATGTCCCAATCCTCTTGACGCGGTGCATAGCGTTTCACCGATTCAAATTCGGGGAAGGACTGGAAACCGTATTCGCTAAAGAAACGGCTTCTCTCCTTATTATACATTTCAATCGGCTTCTTGCCGTGCCATACTTCCCAGTAGTGGCGGTCGCCGTTGCGGTCGTCGCTGCCGCCATCATAGCGGGCGAAGGGGGAAGAAGGCCAATAGAAGCTTTCGGGAGCATACTCTTCTACCACCTGAGGGAGTGTGACGTTGTACTGGTCGTTGAACTGTTTCCAGATTTTCTGTTCGTATTCGGGGTTCTGCGCTTTATACCGCTTCTGCCAGCCCCAGTTGAACCAGGCATCGTTACATTCGTTGTTGCCGCACCAAAGGGCGATGCAGGCATGGTTGCGGAGCCGCTTCACGTTGTCGATGGCTTCTTGACGGATGTTTTCCAGAAGCTCCCCTTCGGCGGGATAGAGGCTGCACGCAAACATGAAGTCCTGCCAGACGAGGATGCCGTAGCGGTCGCAAAGTTGGTAGAAAAGGTCGCTTTCGTAGGTGCCGCCGCCCCAGATGCGGAGCATGTTCATGTTGGCGTTGGCGGCGTCGAGGATGGTCTTTTCGTATTGCTCTGGTGTGACGCGCGGCAGGAAGTTATCCTGCGGGATATAGTTGGCACCTTTGGCAAATACGGGGATGCCGTTCAGTTCTACGTAGAAGGTTTTTCCATCTTTGTCCGGGCGGTTGATGATTTTGAGTGAGCGCAGGCCCACTTCTTCTGTCCAGGCATCGGATGTCTGATTATTGACGGTGAGGTCTGTGCGGAAACTGTACAGATGTGGTTCGCCCAGTCCGTTGCTCCACCATAGTTTCGGGCTCTTGATGGAGAAGGGTAGGGAAATCTTGTTGATGCCTTTCTGCAGGGAAACGGTTTGCCCCGCCAGTACTCTGCCGGAAGCGGCTTCGGTGATGGTGACGTTTGCCTGGTCTATCTCCTTGTCTGCCAGTATCTCCACTTCTCCGATGAGGGATGCACGGCTTTTGCTGACTTCCGGCTGGCGGATGAAGACATCGTTGATTCGGGCATTATCCCAGGCTTCCACATATACAGGCCGCCAGATGCCGGAGGTGACGAGGCGGGGGCCCCAGTCCCATCCGTAGTGATAACCTGCTTTGCGGGCGAATACGCTGACTTTCTTATTGAATACTCCGCCGTTTTCGGACTGGTCATTGCCGGCTTCATACTGGTAAGGCAGAGCGTCCCACTTGGGAATATCCACTTTGATGGGGGAGTGGAAATAGATTTTCAGTACGTTCTCACCGGGTTTCAGGTCGGGCTTGATGCTGGTTTTCCATTCGCGGAACATGTTGTTGGCTTCCAGTATCTTCTTCTCGTTCAGGTATACGTCGGCATACGTATCCAGTCCTTTGAAGATGAGGTCGATGTTCTCCCTTCCCATCATTTCGGGGGTGAGCTGGAAGGTGGTCTGGTATATCCAGTCTTCTTTGTCAATCCATTGCATGCCGCGCTCGTTGAGGCGGAAGAAAGGGTCTTCGATGATTTTGTTGTCCATCAGGTCGGTGTGCACCACTCCGGGCACGGTGGCGGGATACCAGTTGCTTAGTCTGGCTTGCTTGAACTTCCATCCTTCATTCAGTTCTTTGCGCAGGGGGACGGCTATCAGGAGGGCGCTGCACAGGAGTGATGAGGTCAGCAAAGACGCTCGCTTCAGGTTTAAATTCGGCTTTTTCATTATGTATAAGATGTTTCTCAGCCCAAAGATAATAATAATGAGGTTGTGTCAAAAGTAAGAATCACTATCATTTCGCTCTGTCATCCTGAACGTAGTGAAGGATCTGCTCCCCTGAATGCACAGAGAAGAGATCCTTCGACAAGCTCAGGATGACAAAATGATACGCTTGTCAGAGTTTCGACACAACCTCAAATCAATGTACCTTTACTTTATAATTATCTTAGAGATATGGAATGATTGTGATATAAATACCCGTAATAATAGCCGAAGTGATAACCCCGGAGATATTTGCTCCCAAGGCATCCCCCAGAATGAACGAGTCAGGATTATCCTTACTAACCAGCTTTTGAGCTACCTTTGCCGTAGTCGGCACACAACTGACAGCTGCAATTCCGATTACCGGATTATAATTTCCTTTCTTAATGAAGTACATGATGTATCCTCCCATAATGCCGCCGATACCCGAAAGCAACAGTGCCACTATACCCAATACTAATAATTTCAGAATCTTCGGATCAAGCAGTAGATGTGCATCACAAAGCACGCCCAGCAATACGCCCAACATAAATGTAGAGCCATAAAGCAACGGACCGCTAACGAAATCATAAATATGCTTCATGCCTGATTCACGTACGGCAACTCCCAGGAAGAGAGAGAAAAACAACGGCGAAGCCACCGGGAACAAGAAGCACAACACTGCACACAGCACAGCCGAGAATGCCAGTTTCACCTTGGCATCGTAGTTTTTAGGTGCTTTCTTCGAAGTCATCTTGATGGCACGCAGGCGTTTGGGAACCAGTAACTTCACCAGATACGGGTAGCCGCCATACGTTAGTCCCAGATACAGATAAGCCACTACTGTGATAGGTACAAATAAATGTTTGGCCAAAGCCAGTGATGTAAACAGAACCATAGGACCATCTGCACCTCCTACCATAGCTACAGAAGCACTTTCTTGCAATGTCAGTCCAAGGGCGGAAGCTACGGGGATAGTCAGGAAAGTACCCAATTCGGCACATAAAGCCAGGAAAAGGCTGACGAAAGGCTTTTGTAGCAGAAAGCCTACATCCAACAAAGTACCTATGCCCATAAATACAAAACAGGCTATCAATCCGTTACTGAAGGTGAGTGTATAGACAGGTTGCAAAAAATCTATCTGCATCGTGTTCATCAGGTCATCCGTATCCGAAAGCATCGGATCGAGAAAGAGGTTGCCTAATGTGCCGTCCGGCATGAAAAGTGTTCCACAATTGATGGCAACCATCCCCAGCCCCATCGGAATCATTACCATAGGCTCAAGCACTCCTTTCCAGCCCAGATATATGAGTAACAAACCTAAAAGGATTAAAAACACACGGGCCGATGCAAGCAGGTAGCCACTTTCCATCATTGTTCCAAAACCTTGGAATAGGGTCGCGAAATCTATATTTTCCATACTATTTCTTATTTGGTCTTACCGGTAGATTTTCCGGACTGTTTCTTATGATATAACATCTCTTCTTGTTGTTTCAGATACATCATGTGCGTATCTTCGGGATAGTAGTAATCCATCAGGTTAGCGTTGGAAACTCCGGCGCTTACTCCATGATAATATCCGCGATAATCGGAAAGCTCACGGTTGACTCCGCGGCTGAATTCTTCGCGTTTATCGTTATAGAGTTCATTTTCTTCTATAGGGATATCCCGTATCATGAGCTCCACCTTCTGGCGCAACTTGCGCAGGCGTCGCAGGCGAAGCAGTTCTTTCTGGTGTGAACTGTAAAAGTCGAATGAGTTGGCAGCAACGGCAATCATTTTGATAATGAAAGCCACGAAGAAGCCGATCACGAATGTAAGCCCCATCATTTCAAGGGTAGCTATTAATAAATCGAGCATAGTAATTACATTAAATTTAGATGTGAATAAACAATAGGTTGACCAAAGACATGCCAATGGCATACCTCCGGTAAAGGGGGGAGTAACAAGTAGAGTGGTGGTTTAAATCAGAATATGCTTCAACTCGTAGACGTAATATCCGTAAGAATAACGGATAGCGCTGGGAGTGAAAGAGAGGCTGGCATTTTGTTCCACCGGTAAATGAGTGGAGAATATACGTTGCATCTGTCCTACAGACGGATGGATCTTAAGTTTCAGTAATTTCGATGGAGCGTTAGCTTGATTATAAGAGTTCTCCTGAAAGAGGATGCCGTTGATTTTACGTTCATTGTTTTCATCATTAAAGAACGGGCGGTGAGCAATGGTTGAGTAACAATCTGCTGACATTGAAATGAAACATCCTGTTTGTGTAGGGGTGACGGAAGTATCTGTCGAGGCTTCGGTAATCATCCGAAGTGCCGGCTGTTCCTCTTGCAGAATGACAGACATTCCTAATGAGAGGCACATAAACAGAAATATATAGTGTAGATGTTTCATCATAGCGTCCGTAAACATAACAAATATCTTTGTGTAATGTTGCTTTCCTCCTCAAGAAAATTTTGTTAAATAGAGAACGGTTTCTTTGTGTATGTTCTGCAAATGTGTATATTTGGAATAATATATCTAAATATATTGTAAACCACAATAATTCAAATTCCTATGAGCAGTAATATATTTCTGATTATCGCCGTGGTCACAACTGGTATTTTTGTGATACAGTTCATTCTTTCCATTTTTTTCGGAGACATTGATGCGGATACAGATGTGGATGCCGACATCAGCAGTGTGGTGTCTTTTAAGGGATTGACGCACTTCGGTATCGGTTTTGGATGGTACATGTATCTGATTGGAAATACTGACATTCAGAGTTATGCCATTGCCATTTTGATTGGTCTGTTTTTCGTTTTCGCTGTGTGGTTTCTTTATAAAAAAGCCTATCAGTTACAGCAGGTAAATAAGACAGAAAGGACGGAACAGCTTGTAGGGCGTGAATGTACCATCTACTTTAAACAGGGAGGCAGCCGGTTTACCGTACAAGTAAGTCGCGACGGAGCCATGCGAGAGGTTGATGTGGTATCTGAAATGGACATAATGTATCAGACCGGTGATAAAACCATCATCACGGGCTACGAGGACGGAACATTGTATATTCGGTAAAACAAAACTCAAAAACATAGATTTATGACACAAGAAATGATGATTATGGCCGCCATACTCGTGGCGGTTATCTTACTTACCTTCATTGGTATACTTTCCCGCTACCGGAAATGTAAAAGTGACGAAGTACTGGTAGTATATGGTAAAACGGGCGGTGATAAGAAGTCTGCCAAGTTGTATCATGGTGGTGCTGCATTTGTGTGGCCGATAATCCAGGGATATGAATTCCTGTCCATGAAACCGATGCAGATAGACTGTAAACTGACTGGTGCACTGTCTGCCCAGAATATCCGTGTGGATGTACCGACCACGATAACAGTTGCCATCAGTACTGATGCGGAAGTAATGCAAAATGCTGCTGAACGTATGTTGGGGTTGACAATAGATGATAAACAGAACCTAATAACGGATGTTGTGTACGGTCAGATGCGTTTGGTCATTGCCGATATGACGATTGAAGAGCTGAACTCCGATCGCGATAAATTCCTTTCTAAAGTAAAGGATAACATCGATACGGAACTTCGTAAATTTGGTTTGTATCTGATGAACATCAACATCAGCGATATCCGTGATGCTGCCAATTATATTGTCAACCTAGGTAAGGAAGCTGAAAGTAAGGCGTTGAATGAGGCTCAGGCAAACATTGAGGAACAGGAGAAACTGGGTGCCATCAAGATTGCCAATCAAATAAAGGAACGTGAGACGAAAGTTGCCGAAACGCGTAAAGACCAGGATATTGCCATTGCCGAAACTAAGAAATTGCAGGAAATCTCTGTGGCTAATGCTGATAAGGATCGAATCTCGCAGGTAGCTATTGCCAACGCTGAAAAAGAGTCGCAGGTGGCAAAGGCTGAAGCTGAAAAGAATATCAGGATTGAGCAGGCTAATACGGAAAAGGAAAGCCGTATTGCTGAACTGAATTCTGACATGGAGATTAAGCAGGCGGAAGCGGGAAAGAAAGCTGCCATCGGACGAAATGAGGCGCAGAAAGCCGTGGCACAATCTGATGCGGAGCTGGCTGTAACGCGTGCCAATGCCGACAAACAGGCCGGTGAAGCTGAAGCACGTTCGGAAGCTGCCGTACAAGCTGCCCGCGAAATAGCTCAAAAAGAAGTGGAAGAGGCTAAAGCCCGTAAAGTGGAATCTTCTTTGAAGGCTGAAAAGATTGTACCTGCTGAAGTTGCAAAGCAAGAAGCCATTCTTCAGGCTGATGCTGTTGCCGAAAAGATTACCCGTGAGGCGGAAGCTCGTGCAAAAGCGACTCTGGCACAGGCCGAGGCTGAAGCAAGAGCCATCCAGATGAAGTTGGAAGCTGAGGCTGAAGGTAAGAAGAAATCATTGCTTGCTGAAGCTGAAGGTTTTGAGGCTATGGTACGTGCGGCAGAATCTAATCCGGCTATCGCCATCCAGTATAAGATGGTAGATCAATGGAAAGAAATTGCCGGAGAACAGGTGAAAGCATTCGAACACATGAATTTAGGAAACATTACTGTATTCGATGGTGGAAACGGAGGTACAAGCAACTTCCTGAGTTCGCTGGTGAAGACCGTTGCTCCGAGCCTCGGTGTACTGGACAAACTGCCTATTGGCGAGACCGTAAAGGGAATCATCCACCCGGAAGGAAAGGAAGATAAGCAGGAAACCCAAAAAGAGGAACCAAAGAAAGACGATAAGAAGAAATAATCAGATAACCTTATCTGCTATCAAAAAAAGAAGCGAAGAATCCACAAAGGGGCGGATTCTTCGCTTTTGTTTTATAGAATAGTTTAGGTCTTTATATTCCCAGTCGTTCCTTCAATAGCCGATAGCCCGTCAGGCTAACCCGTAATTTAGTTCCGTTTTTCAATAACACCTGGTAGGTTTCTTTTCCGAATAGTTCTACCCGCGATATCTGTGTCACGTTTACAATGGTGGAACGATGGATACGTACAAAGTTATCACTTGGCAGATGTCTTTCAAAATACTTCATGGTTTGCTCTTTGATGTACTCTCCTGTGGAGGTGATCAAAGTCGTATAATCTCCACACGCCTGGATATATAGAAGTTCATCTACTTTGATGATATGTATTCGTGACCTGTCTTTTACAGTAATGCGATCAATGGTTTCCTCTTGCTCTTCCGGTTTTTCTTCTTTTACGGCTTGCGGTACAATGAATTCATCTTCTTGTGCTTCCGGATTTTTCACTACTATCAGGTGATACCACAATATAATGGCTATCCATGTCGGTATGCCGAACAGAAGCCTGAAAGGTATGGTAGAGGCAAAAGAGATATAAGGTATTCCTGCAATTCTTACCATAATGTCGCAGACCATGAAGCTGCCCGCAATCCAGAGCAATATTCCTGATACAAGCGTAATGACATTTGTCTGGAGAATGGATACTTGGCCTACTACAAACCAAGCCAGGTATGCCAGTGCCGCAAGCCATCCGATTGTTGTGATTCCGTCGATGATGGCAGGTAGCCAGTCTGTTCCGGTATATCCCCACAACAGAGTTGCCTGGATGATTGCCAGAACCAATGCCAGCACAAGCATCGGAAACCAACGATAAGGATAATCTATAATTGGATGTGCTCTCATAGGATTAGTCTTTAATCTCTAATCCACCGAAGGAAATATTTCCACGGATTATGAGTGTACTTTCTTTATTAATATTCGCTCCCTGCCAACGCTTATCCTCGCATCCGCCGGCAAAAGCATTACATTGAGGTACGACATTCCAGTCTGAAGGAATGTACAACTCTATTCCACTACAAGTACAGTCGATATCAATATATGTTTCTCCTGGTGCAAGATGCGTGTGGCGCAGATCGATGACAGTCCCTCCGAATGAAGCCCGGATACTGGCTCCTTTAAACAATTCATCCAATACGACATGGCGTACAGAACCAAAAGCATTGTCGGAACGCAGATAACCGTTTTCCGAATCGCATTGCTGCTCCTTGTTTTCCATATTCATGTGTATATGTCCACCTCCTCTTTTAGTCCAGTCCTGATAACGGCCGCTCATATGACTTTTCATCCAGCGTTCCCTACGGCGGGATTTTACAAAGAACAGGATACCTGCCACAATCAGTGCAACAGGCCAGACAAAGGTCTGTGAGTTCTCCGGTAACCACGATAATCCTCCAACTAAGAAATAGACGCCTATCAGGGTGAGGATAGAACCACTCAGATAATGGCGGCGCGTCATCGTGTAGATACCTAATACAATGAGAAGACTATGCCAGGATACCACTATGCTAAATAAGTCATACGTAATCCAACCTACGTTACGGGCAAACAGTAATATTCCGGAGATGATGAAGAGCGAAGCTATCAGTGCTTTGCCCGATAAGCCTGCATGAGACGGGAAGTTTTGTTTCTTTTCCATTATTTCTATTGTTATTGATTCATATTCCATTGTTATGGGTTGATGGCTCAAAGGTAAGCGAATTATTCATCCCTGTATAGCCCTTCCGGGTGATTTCCGGTAGAAAAGCCGATGAGTTCCGGGTATGAATCGGTGAATTCGGAGGGCTTTCGTACGATAACGACACAGATTAGTCCAATTTTTATATAGGTTGTACATAGATTCCGCTATTTTTGTTTCTATAAAAAAAGGAACCTTATAACTGAAGTATACGATGATGAAAAAGACTCCCTTGTCAATAATAGTGTTGCGGATGCTGTTACTGCTCTCATTTTTGATTCCCGGATTGTTGTTCGCACAGGATATCCATTTTCAAACATTCGGAGTAGAAAATGGCATCTCGCAACCAACAGTTACATCTATTTATCAGGATGAATTCGGGATAATCTGGATAGGTACTAAAGATGGTTTGAATCGTTATAACGGTACTGATTTTTATATATTCCGTCCGGTTGAGAATGATAAACATAGTCTTTATAATAATAATATAGGTACGATTTGTGGTGATAAGGACGGGCATATTTATATTCGTTGCAAGTATGCCGTAGTTGAATATGATATTAAGAAGAATATTTTTCATACAATTCGCGATAATAACATTCAAGCCATTAGTTACGGTAACTCTCGGTTGTGGGCTTGTACCAGGGACTCTTTATTCACCTATAACCGTGCGGAAGATAAGTTGGAATATTATTATCACCTAGAGGATGTACGCCTATCTTGTGTGACCGAAGACCATGAAGGAAACCTATATGTAGGAACCATGAATAATGGCTTGTACATGCTGGACAGTAATAAGAAATGGCTTAATTATCTCCCAACAAAGGATATAACCTGTATTTATGAAGACTCCAAAAAGAATATTTGGGTAGGTACCAAAGATGACGGGCTTTTCCGACTGGACAGGAACGGTGGAAAAACAAACTATGTGCATGCACCTTATAAGAATGGACTTTCCAGCAATTACGTCCGTTGTGTGGTCGAAGATAACTTGGGTAACTATTGGGTGGGAACTTTTAAAGGTTTGGATAAATTGGATGTCACCACCAATACTTTCACCAATTACAGTGAAGATAATAAACCTTATAGCCTGAGTAATTCTTCCATCATCTGTATGATGAAGGATCAGCAAGGAACTTTCTGGATTGGCACTTATTACGGTGGGGTTAATCTGTTTAATCCGGACTATGAGATTTATACCTATTATTATTCCGATGAATCTCAGCAAGGAAAGCTGACCTCTCCTTTTGCCGGACGAATGAAAGAAGACTCTAAAGGAAATATCTGGATTGCAACGGAAGGTGGTGGAGTGAACTATCTCGATCGAAAAACAAGAAGCTTCGCAGAGTTTAAGCATGATATAAATAAGAATTCCCTTGCATCCAATACGGTACAATCTCTGCATTTGGATGAGGAAAACCAGACTCTGTGGGTAGGTACATTACGAGGAGGATTGGATAAATTGGACTTGAAAACGCATCAGTTTACCAATTACAGGCATATTCCAGGGAAAGAGAATTCGTTGATCAATGATGTAGTACGCAAAGTTATTCCGTATAAAGGAAATCTTTTGCTGGCAACCCATAACGGAATAGGTTTGTTTGATCCTCAAACAGGAGAGTGCACAAAGCTACTGAAAGATAGTAGACTCAATAACAGACAGATCATTGATATGCTTCTTGACAGGAACAATAATTTATGGTTCTCTTATTCATTGGGACTGGTTAAATATAATCTTGAAACCCGGAAACGAGATGAGTATTTCGTTCCTAATAGTTCAAACCGGGTTATAGGCAGTAATTTGATAAATGTACTTTTTGAAGATAAGAAAGGTAATATCTGGGCAGGTTCTTCGGGAGATGGTATATTCCTATATGAGCCGGATAACAATTCATTCAAACCGTTTAACTCACACAATTCGGACCTGATCAATGATTATATCCTTGATATAAAAGAGTCTTTGTCCGGCTATCTCCTGATAGCCAGTAATCAGGGCTTTTCACGTTTTGATATGGAGAACCAGCGCTTTTATAACTATAATAAACAGAATGGTTTTCCGATGACGGCATTGAACCCTTACGGATTGTTTGTGGCCAGCGATAATGAGATATTCCTTTCCGGTCCCAAGATGATGATATCTTTCTTTGAAAAAGAATTGAATTCTTATGTAAAGCCCTATCAGCTTAACTTTACCTCATTGGAAGTGAATAACCAGGTTATATTGCCGAATGATGATTCCAATATTCTCTCTGAGTCTATTTTGTATCAGCCACAAATTACGCTGAATCATAACCATTCCATCATCACTATAAATTTCTCGTTGTCCAATTATGTATCGGTACTGAGAAACCGGATTTACTATAAATTGGAGGGATTTGATAAAGACTGGATGAGTGCAGGTTATCGTAAAGGCATTACTTACACCAACCTGAATCCGGGTAGGTATAAGCTAAAGATAAAGAGCTCTGAGGAATATTCCGGTAAAGAAAGTATTTTTAAGGAAATCGATATTGTGGTGAAGCCACCTTTTTACAAATCTGTCTGGGCATATTGTATTTATGTTATTATTGTGATTGTATCTGTCTATATAGTGGTTAGTTTCTATTCTTCCAAATTAAAGTTGCGGGCTTCACTTGAATACGAGAAGAAAGAGAAGAAACAGATAGAAGAACTGAACCAGTCTAAACTTCGCTTTTTTACCAATATTTCACATGAATTTCGTACTCCGCTCACATTGATTGTGAGTCAGTTGGAGATGTTGATGGAAAGGAATGATATTCAGCCGTTAGTGTACAATAAACTGGTAAATATTCATCGGAATACCTTACGTATGAAGCGCCTGATAACCGAGCTTCTTGATTTCAGGAAACAAGAACAGGGTTTCGAAAAGTTCAAATACAGCAAGCAGGATATTTATGCGTTCCTGGATGAAATCTATCTGTCTTTCAAAGAGTATGCACGGGGTAAACAGATTAATCTTGAATTTCTTAATAAGGATAGGAATCTGGAAGTCTGGTTTGATGTAGTACAGCTTGAAAAGGTGATTTATAACTTGCTGTCCAATGCTTTCAAATATACATCTCTGGGTGGTACAGTCTCCTTATCAGTACAGGAATATGAAAATAGTGTGGTTGTTCTTATTTCAGATACGGGTATCGGTATTGCCGAAAAGAGTCTGGATAAGATATTCGATCGTTTTTATCAGGTCGACAGCACGGACAACCAGAAAGGTACGGGCATAGGATTGGCACTTGCTAAAAGTATAATTGAAGCCCATAAAGGCAAAATCAGTGTGCGGAGCATGGAGGGAAAGGGAACCACTTTTGTGGTTGAATTGCCTTTGGGAGATAGTCACATTGCCGATTCACAAAAAGTGGCAACTCCCGATATCGATTCATCATGCATTTCAGAGTTGACCATGTATGGTGACAAGGCACTGACTGATGTGATGGATGATGAGAATCCTGCTAATGAATCGGAAGATACAAAGAGTAAAATCCTGATTGTTGAAGACAATGAAGAACTCAGAGGTTTACTGGTTCGTCTGTTCTCTAAAGTATATTCCGTTTGCGAAGCGCAGGATGGTGAAGAAGGACTGGAAAAAACAAAAGAAATACAGCCCGATATTGTACTGAGCGATATCATGATGCCCAAGATGTCCGGTATAGAAATGTGCAGGAAGATAAAGAGTAATTTTGAAACATCCCATATCCCAGTGATATTACTGACGGCCCAGACAGCCGAAGAATATACAATGCAAGGGTTAAAAATGGGTGCAGATGACTATGTGACTAAACCTTTTAATGTGAAACATTTGTTTATGCGTTGTAACAATCTGGTAAACAGCAGAAAGCTGTTACAGAAAAAATATGCAAAACAAATGGATAACAATGTGGATATACTGGCAACGAATAGCGCAGACCATCAGTTCATGGAACAATGTGTAGCGTGTATTGAACAAAATTTGGATAATCCGGATTTTGATGTGAATATGTTTGCCCAGGCCATGAATACCGGCCGTACCAAACTCTTCCTGAAGATTAAGGGTATCACAGGGCAGACACCCAATGACTTCATTCTGAATATCAGATTGAAGAAGGCGCAGATGCTACTGAAACAGATGGATACGAAGACTGTTTCGGAGATAGCATATGAAGTTGGCTTCAACTCCCCAAGCTATTTCATAAAACGTTTCAGGGAGTTGTTCGGGGTGACTCCCGCCCAATATCAGAAAGGAGAAGAATAAGTTTACTATTATAATTGATACTATGAAAACAAGATTATTGTGTGCTTTATGTGCATTCTTTCCGTTGTCTCTGTTGGCGGCAAAGGTTCATAAGATAACTCCTATCACTACCGATAAGGATATCAGGATTGAAGTAATGTTGTCTGCTGAGGCGAACGAAAGTTTGTCCCTTGATGCTGTAATTACGCATGCCCGGAATAAGGCGATATTGTGCAGCCATTCCGGAGAATTTTATTTTAAGAATAAAGTGGATACAACGGTGGTCTGGAAAATAGACCAATTGACTCCTGAACTATGGAGTCCTGTTAATCCTGCACTTTATGACTTGGAAGTAAAGGCAGGTACTGAAACTTTGCATAAGCGGATTGGGTTCAGAAAGTTCGAGATGCGGGATGGTGTATTTTATTTGAATGATAAACCTATCTATCTGCGGGGTAATGCCATTAATCCGCCTGAGCGGGGAATACCCGAACAGCTGGAAAGAAGCAAAGACTTTGCACGTGATTATGTTCGCTTTATGAAGAGCCTGAACATAAATATCATCCGTATTCCCGATGATCAGAATTGGATGGATGTGTGCGATGAAGAAGGTATGATGATATTTGCCGGTCGGTATGGTCGCCCCAAACATGCAACCAAGACTGCACCACCGACAGACTTTGACCTGTCACTCAGAACCTATAAGGAGATTGATCTGGGACCGTTCACTCCTCATCCTTCCGTAGTCATCTATATTTTATCCAATGAAATGCCTTATGAAGGTAAAACGAGCGATCTGTATCGGGAGTTCCTGACAAAGATGTGTCGTGAACTCAAGAAATGGGATGATACCAGATTGTATATAGGCAATACCGGTTATGGACTGGGACATTCGGGTGATATCTATGATGTACATAGGTATTGGGGATGGTATTATAATACTTTCCTTACTTATCTCAATATGCGTGATAAGGCGATGTGGCAAAATCCGGGAAGAGTACAACCGATTACTTTTACCGAATGTGTAGGAAACTATACAGGAATAGACGGGCGTTTCAACCTCTGTTCCAGAACCAAACAACCGGGTTCGCAGAAGTGTTGGACAGGACATCTGCCCGATGATGAACAAGCTGGAGCAGCTATGACCTATCAGGCTTTTGTACTGAAGAATGCAACGGAATTGTTCCGTCGGTTGAGAAGTCAAAACAGTTGCTTGGCAGGTACCATGCCCTTTACAATTATATTTCATAACTGGGATGGGGTAAAGTCCTTTGCTGAGATGAAACCGAAACCTGTAGCCTGGCAATATCAGATCAGCTATCAGCCTGTATTACTGAGTTGGGAGAATTGGCAGTCGCAGATTTATGCAGGGAGTAAGCTTGCGGTGGTAGCCCATGTCATCAATGACGATGATTATGGCAATGATTTGGATGAAGTTCATTTGCAGTGGTGGATTGAAAAGGAAGGTGAGAAAGTATTGGCGGGAGAGGTCGATCTTCCATCTGTTCCTTATTATGGCACTTGTAAGAGGCCTTTGTCGATAGATATTCCTCAGAATCTGGTTTCGGGAGATTATATGCTGAAAGGTGAGATTTGGTCGAAAGGCAGGAAGGTGTCCTATAATGAGAGTGAATTGTTCATTGCCGGAAAAGACTGGAGGGATACAGAGGTGATAAAGAAAACTATTTATGTGTACGATTCTTCGGCAGGAGAGCAAACCTTGAACTGTTTGCAAAAACTCGGTTACCCTGTAAAAGCGGTTCGTATGGTTAAGGAATTGCCCCGGAACTCTACCTTAATTCTGGCTAAGAATTCATGGGATGATTCACTGGATAATCAGTCAGGGCAGTTGAAAGAATATGTAAGTAAGGGTGGACGCATTATTTGCCTGCAACAAGATGCTGCAACATTCAATCAATCGTGGTTGCCAACTTCCGTGGAGTTTCTGAAAGACAGCAATAATGATCCGGTTTATCTTTCACCGTCTCTGGCCTATGCGGATGGTATGAATATCAATCTCGAACGTCCGTATCATCCGGTTTTTAGCGGATTAACCCCTAAGCAGTTCCGCCTTTGGTCCGACTATACCTCCTATAATGAATCGAAGAAAGGCTTTCCTGCCATTTATCCGGTGGACAAAGGATATGATCTTCGTGAATCCGGGATGGAGAATGTAGCCGTCCTTGCCAACTATAGCCGTGCTTTGGCTGCGACAGCCTTGTCGGAGATGTTTATGGGTGAAGGCTCCATACTGTTGTCTGGTTTCGATTTGATTAATCATTGCGGAGTAGACCCCGTAGCTGATAAACTTCTTTTTAATATGCTTCGTTATATGTCTGTCGACAAGCAGCATGAACCGTATGTGGAAGTGACTGACTCAATTATCTGGGGAGACTATGCTTCCGAACGGGGAATCGTGAACGCACCTTGTAATGGCCTGATGGTAAACACTGTTCCTATCATTCCAAAAGGACAGGAGCATGATCCCAGATATGAAGTGAAGATTGATGAATATGGTTACCAGTACGCCGGTGCTTATGGTGGGTGGAATTCAAAACCGGGTGTGCAATATGTACCTTATGGAAGAAGACCTATGGCTCCATTCACTTTTTCAAAAGGAGGAAGCCCGTTGATCAGTAAATCATCTACCAGCGGTGAAGGATATTTCTACATGACATTGTCCGGGAAGAAGAAAACCATGATTACCATATTGGAGAATCCTGTGGACGAGCCTCTTTACATCAGCATCACCGTCAATGACAAAACAACAGGGAACTATGTGCTTCAACCCAAGCAACAGTTAAGTGTCGAAACAGATATCTCGCATATAAAGAATACAATGAAAGTTTCCCTGAAAGGAGACCGTCGGGTGATATTACTGAAAACAATATTAAGTACAGAGCGTCCGGATCATGCAGAATAAGGTTTCTGATAGTTGCCAATAAGGAGGCAAGACCTTGCCACCGTATTGGCAACATATTGCCACCCTGTTGGCAAAACTTTGCCAATCCGATGGCAAAATGCCAGTATTAAACACGACTGTACAAAGTTGCTTCATAAAAGAACGATTGTTATATGTCTTCACTCGGTAAACGGACATCTTTGCAGAGTCATTTTTAAACCGAATTGAACTATGAAACGCATTTTATTTTCTTTATTTTTATTTCTGGCCAGCATCGTTGTTTTTGCTGACGGTGGGTTTACGGTTGCCGATGTTTTTACGGATCATATGGTATTGCAGCGTAATGCAAACGTGAAGATCTGGGGAGAGGCGGCAGACGGTTCGCAGGTTGAAGTGTTGTTTGAAGGACACAGTCGGAAAAGTAAGGCTGTTGATGGAAAATGGATGGTCACACTAAGGACCGGAGAAGCCGGAGGACCTTATAAATTAGAAGTTATAAATGGTAATAATAAGGTTAGTTTTAGAGATGTTTTCGTAGGTGACGTATGGCTGGCGGGTGGTCAGTCAAATATGGAGTTTGCTTTGCGCAGGGTGAAGGATGCGAAGGCGGAAATCGATTTGGCTGATTATCCTCAGATACGTTATTATAAAGTACCGAGAAAATATTATCCGGAACACGAAGTACCTGAAACATCCTGGAAGACTTGTACTCCTGAGACAGCACCAGAGTTTGCAGCTGTTGCTTACTACTTTGCGAAGAATCTGCATAAAGATTTGAATATTCCTATTGGTATCATTCAGCTACCCGTAGGAGGAACGACGGTTGAGGCGTGGACGAGCCGGAAGTTGCTGTTGTCCGATAAAGACTTCCGCCCTATCATAGAGCGTTATGATAGTATTGCTGATGCTTATCAGTCTGGAGAGTACGAGAAGATATATGACCGTTATATTAAGTCTTTGACAGAGTATAACAAATTATCAGCAGAAAAGAAACAATACATTGGTAAACCTACGGAGCCTATGGGAAAATGGAACTTTCGTCGTCCGGTTGGTTTATCCGAAACGATGTTGAACGTTGTCAGTCCATATACTCTGAAAGGATTTATTTTCTATCAGGGAGAGTCGAATACAGCACGTGGGGCACAATATCGTAAACTGTTCCCCGCTATGATAAAGGAGTGGAGGGCATCGTGGGGACAGGGAGATATTCCTTTCCTGTTTGTACAGTTACCTCGATTTGAAACAAAGACCCGTTACTGGAATGAGTTGCGTGAGGCGCAATACCTCACCTCACTGCATGTGAAGAATACAGGTATGGCCGTTGCTTTTGACCAGGGAAATCCCAAAGATATTCATCCGATTGTGAAAGACACAGTTGGCTGGCGCCTTGCACAGATGGCTTTGGGTAAAGTTTATGGTAAGAAGATCGTTTATCAGGGACCTGAATTTAGAAAGAAAACGAAAACCAGAGACGGCAGTTTACTTCTGGAATTTGCGAATGCGGGTACGGGGATTATTGTCAAAGACGGTTCTTCCTCGCTTTCCGGATTTATGGTTGCCGGTAAAGACGGTCAGTTTTATCCGGCTGAAGCAGTGATTGTCGATAACAATCGGGTACGTGTAAAGAGCAATCAGGTAAATGATCCTGTAGATGTCCGTTATCTCTGGGTGAATAGTGGATACATAAATTTCTTTAATAAAGAAGGCTTTCCCGCCCTTCCCTTCCGCACGGATAAATACAGGTTGGAAACGGAAGGCGTATGTGTCAATCCTGAACCGATGATACCCCAGCTTGATCTGTTCCTTTTCATTGGCCAGTCCAACATGGCAGGACGGGGATATATTACTGATAACTATAAAGGCAGTATAAAGGATGTATACTTGCTGACTCCGAACGGTGATATGGAACCTGCAAGGAATCCTTTAAATAAGTACTCTACTATCCGCAAGCAAATAGATCTGCAAGGAGTAGGCCCGGCCTATTCTTTTGCAAAGGCCATTGCAGACAAAACGAAGCATAAACTTGGGTTAGTGGTTAATGCACGCGGGGGGAGTTCTATAAATTCGTGGTTGAAAGGAGCTAAGGATGATTATTATGGAGAAGCTTTGTCACGTATACGCCAGGCCATGAAGTACGGAACGTTGAAAGCGATTATCTGGCATCAGGGTGAAGCCGATAGTCGGAACCCGGAAGCGTATATGGCGAAGTTACAAAAGCTGGTTGCCGATTTGCGGGAAGATCTGGGAGATACAAAGCTCCCCGTCATTGTAGGAGAGATTGCCGAATGGCGGGTGAATGGGACTTCGGATGCATTTAATAAGATGTTGCGTACGGTTCCCCGACATATTCCCTATTCCTATTGTGTGTCATCCCAGGAATTGGTGCCCCTGATCAATGAAAATGACCCTCATTTTAGTGCTGACAGTCAGATAATCCTTGGTAGGAGATATGCTGAAGCGGCTTATAAAGCCTGTTACTTTAAAGAATAGAAATACCCATTAAAAGATAATTTATGAGCTTGAAGAAACAACTATTTTTAGTCTGTGGTGCTATTGTTATGCCCTTTTTAGGGCTACATGCAGATAATGTCAATGTAGCATTACACAAACCGGTCACTGCCTCATCGCAGCAGAAAGAGTTTCCGGCATCCAATGTGACGGATGGAATCGTTTCGCGTAAATCTACCTGGATGAGTGGTAAAAGTGCGCGTCCACCCCATACACTGGATATTAATCTCGAGAGATATTATAATATAAACCGGGTTGTTATCTATACAGGAATTCCGGATGCCGAACAAACAGAGCAGGAGAAAGGAAAAGCACCGGGATTCTGGTCGGTGAAGAATTTTAAGATTCAATACTGGGATGATGCCAATTGGACGGACCTGCCGGATACGGAATGCACGGAGAACAGGTTGGATAAGCTTGAGTTCACCTTTCATCCGGAGTTGCTCACTTTTCAGATTCGTCTGGTATCTACCGATGGTGAACCGATCCGGATTAATGAGTTTGAAGTATACGGTAAGGAAAAGGCGGGTATGCCGATTCCTGTTACTACAGGTGAAGCTCCAAGAGCTTTCCAGGAACCTTTGGAAAAGGAAATGCAGGTGACGGTGGCTAAAGAAATTATTGGTAAGTCCATGAAATATGTGGCTTACAATCAAGGATATTATTTACCCGGAAGTAATGTTTCCGGTTGGCTTGAATACTCTAATGTGAACAGTGTGCGCGTATGGACTTCTCTGAACGATTATATTCCCCAGTCCGTTGTGCTCAATGATAAAGAGCTTTCTACATTGGAGGCTTTTGAGTCCTGTAAGAATGAGTTGCGAAACAATCCGGAGCATAATCGTTTCATTCAATGGGAAACTATTCTGGCGAAGTGTGGGGAAGCACATTTTTCTACCAATTCCATGGTATTCGAATACACGTTGAAAGAATTGAAACGCCTGAATATCGATGCTATTCTTCAGATAAATTCCACCGATTTTGATGGAACGTGGAGTAATAAATGGAAGCAGTGGCAGCGTTTCTATGCATTAGCTTTTTATGCGGCTAAGACAGGGGATGTAACCATGTACGCCATGCACAACGAACCGAATCATCGCCATGCCGGACCAATGAAGATCACCCAGTATGTAGATGCCATGAAAATAGTTTCGGATGCTGTTTATTGTGCCGTGCAGGATGTGAATAGGCTGTATGGGAAGAATCTGAAATCACGTTTTGTGAGTCCGGTTACAGCGGGTTCCAATACAAACTGGTGGGCCGAAGTCGTGAAGAATCTGCGTATTGACTATCGAGGCTTGCCTTCGGACAGGGACTTGATGGATATATTTTCTACCCACTCTTATAATCTTCCGGCAGCAGGTTATGCGTCCAAGGTTTCTGATATAAGAAAGATTATAGTGGAAAATCATCCTTTGAAACAACCGCTTCCGATCGTTTATACGGAAACAGGGCGTTGGATGAATGCATATCTGATCGATAAGGAAGAGACGATGGATTCTCCTTCCTTGTTCACAGAGTGGGCCGGTGAATATACAAACAATACACTCAATCAAGGGTATGGAATGTGGGCTTTTAAGTTTGCCAATACTACCAGCGGAACATATCCGCGTGGCATTAAGTCAGGACATCACTTTATCTGGCAAGGCAAACGGATTGTGGAGGATGCCTATACCAATGTGGCATTGGGTAAGAAAGTAATGGATCTGACTTCATCTCGCCCAGTAGCGGTGAAAGTAGTAACCGATGGTAATAAGGCAGATGCTTCCATGTGGGTGTCTCAAGATACAGATGCAGAGAAATGCCTGGAAATCAATCTGGGAAAAAGTACTTCATTGGGTGGGGCTGTAGTCTATACGGGTTCGGCATATGGAGTTTATACGGCTCCCGACCGGGTGAAGAAATTCCGTTTGCAGTATTGGGACGGTACCGAGTGGGCGGATATAAAAGAAACCGTTGAGAAAGATGCACGTTATGCTCAATCCTTTTTTCTGTTCGATGCTCCTGTAACTACTTCTAAAGTCCGCTTTGTTGCAATGGATAAGGGGAGTATCAAAGTGAGGGAAATCAAACTGTTTGATGCGGAGTCCGTCAAAGAGATTCCTTCCTCTTTTGATATAAGTGGCATTCAGCGTACGGGTGAAGTTGTTCGCCTGTTTGCAAAAGGATTTAAGGAAGAACGCCCGTTGCTGAATACTGTGAAGTCGGTTGCTGATAATGATGTGGATGCAATAACTTCTTTTAATCCGGAAGAAATGAGATATTATGTATGGCTGGTACAACGGAAACTCTCTTCAAACCATCTCACATTGGACCTGAAGTCGCTGAACCTTCCGGTAGGAACCAAGGTGATTGCCGAGGAAGTAAGTGCAAATGCTTATGGTGAAGTGGTCTGGATAAAAGAAACCTCAGAAGAAGGACAGCTTTCGTTTGAACTTCCTGCCCAGAGTGTAATGCTCCTTACCATTCCTATCTGTTCCAATGCTACAAAGACACTGGTGGCAACGGCGGATGCAACCGTTAAGGCCGGGGCAAATAGTGAGAAAAACTTTGGTAAAGCCAAAGTGATGAATATAGAAATGAATGCTTCCCGAGCCAATGGCAATCAGGTTAGCTATCTCAAGTTCGACTTGTCGGGTATGAATAAAGAGGAAATGAATGCCGCTATACTCCGGTTGTATGGCAGTTCGTCAACCAAATCTCCCTATCGCTTCCATGTCTACGCGCTGGATAATAGTAATTGGGACGAAAGTACCCTGAACTGGAAGAATGCCCCCAATCTGGAAAAAGACCAGGTGCGCGTAACCGATGTAGGTAATGCGGCACATGTAGCCGGTGAGATAGTTGTTACTGAAACAGCATCTTGGCATCAGCTTGATGTCACTTCATTGATACGCAAATGCCGGCAGTCGGAAATTACATTTGTATTGATCAGGGAAGTCCGCCAATTGGGAGATAATTCTGATAATAATAAGAATAGTTCTTTCGGAACCAGGGAATCAGTGAATAAACCGGCTCTGATAGCGTGGTAAGCGGAAAAGATTTATTTCGTTCGTACGATTGTGCTTTCTTTCCGTATGATTTTTAGATTCCGATTCTGTGTTTTTTGTGAATTTTGTCTTGTTCCTTTATTTAGTAATATATAAATCTAATGTATTAAATGAAAAACTGTTGTTTTAAACTAATCTTATCGGTTGTATTTCTATTGATTATGACCGATGTACATGCGCAGAACGTGCGGGTAACAGGTGTTGTGTCTGATACGCAAGGTCCGTTGATTGGCGTGAATGTTCGCGTGAAAGATTCTGCAACTGGTGTGATTACCGATATAAACGGTAAATATTCTCTTGAGGTACCTTCGAATTCTACACTTGTGTTTTCGTATATCGGTTATCTGAACCAGGAGCATAAGGTAGGTAATAAAGGTGTTATTAATGTAGTCATGGTAGAGGATACCAAACAACTGGAAGAAGTTGTAGTCGTGGGCTATGGCTATCAGCGGAAAAGTGATGTCGCTACTTCTGTCGCTTCGGTTAAGACGGATGAACTGAAAAGTTACCCGGCAGGAAACGTAGCTGATATGCTTCGTGGACGCGTGGCCGGTGTTAATGTAACAAGTTCGTCGGGAAGGCCGGGTTCCAATCCTAATATTACGGTTCGTGGTAACCGTTCTATCAGTGCATCCAATACTCCTTTGTATGTTATCGATGGTTCTATCTCAGACAGTGAAGAATTCAGTACGCTGAGTGCGGAGAACATCGAGTCCATCGAGATTCTGAAAGATGCCGCTTCGCAGGCTATCTACGGTGCCCGTGCCAGCGATGGTGTTATCTTGGTGACAACGAAACGTGGTAGCCAGGGTAAGATGGAGGTAAGTTACAACGGATATGTAGGTATACAGTCTTTATGGCGCAACTTTGATTTCTACTCACCCGAAGAATATGTAATGTTACGGCGTGAAGCAAAAGCCAATGATAAAGGTGTGATTGATGCACGCGAAATATCCATCGCTGAAGCCTTGGGAGATGATGTCATGCAGCAAGTGTGGGCAAGCGGACAATTTATAGATTGGGAGAAAGAGATGTTGAAGAATGCACTCTATCACAATCATGACGTAACATTGCGTGGCGGAAATGATAAGATACGGATGGCTGCCGGTGTCAATTACTTCGATCAGGACGGAATGGTAACTACAGGTTCTGGTTATCAGAAGGCGGCTTTTCGCCTGAATGTGGATTATAACATTAATAAGTGGATTAGCCTTGGTGTAAACTCGTCTTATGCTCTTACCAAATCCGATCGTGAAGACGGTAGTTTCAGCGAGTTTATCACCCGTACTCCGATTGCACAGATTTATAATGAAGATGGTAGCTATTCACGCTATATTAATTCTAATAATGATGTCAACCCGTTCTATAGAGCGGAAAACTATAAGCGTGAGATTTCCACCAATAGTTACCGTTTGAATGTCTTTCTGGAGTTGAAGCCTTTCAAAGGGTTCAATTACCGCCTGAATACATCGTTCTATAACAGAGAACAGGAAGATGGCGAAGCAAAAGGAGTGAATTATCCGGGTGGTGGAGCTACGGCTAAACTGACTGACAGGGAAGACAGAAGTTATCTGATTGAGAACATCTTTACATACAATGTCCCTATTAAAGACCAGAAGCATAAACTGACGATTACCGCAGTACAGTCTGTTGACCATAAGCAGACAAAGCAGTTGGGCTATGCTACCGACCAATTACCGGTGGATATGGATTGGAACTTCATAGCAAACGGACAGTTTACAGGTTCTCCCATACGCTCCTTTACCGAGAATAACCTGGTTTCTTTCATGGGACGTGCTTCTTATATCCTGATGGATAGATATATTATGAATGTTGCAGTCAGAAGAGACGGTTCCAGTCGTTTCGGAAAAAATAACAAATGGGGTACATTCCCGTCTGTTGCCCTTGCATGGCGTGTGAACCAGGAGAAGTTCCTTCAGAATGCAACCTGGATCGATAATCTGAAACTACGCTTGAGTTATGGTATTGTAGGTAATCAGAACGGTATCGGTAATTATACAACTCTTGGTCTGACTGACAAACTCAGATATGAGTTTGGTGATAATTCCTATATGGGTTATCTTCCCGGAGCAGAACTTACCAATCCTAACCTGAAGTGGGAACAATCCAGAACCGTCAACATGGGCTTGGATTTTGGTTTGTTCCGAAACAGACTGTCGGGTACCATTGAGTATTATAAAACCCGGACTACCGATTTGCTTGTTTATCGTGGATTGAATTCAGCCTTAGGTTACGAAAAGATGCTTGATAATCTGGGAGAAACGAAGTCGAGCGGTATTGATATCAGTGTTAGCGGTGACGTGATTCGTACGAAATATTTCACATGGAGCCTGGGAGCTAACTTTAGTCAATACTCCAATGAGATCGTTAAGATTGACGATCAGGTGGATGAGAATGGAAAACCGTTGAGCCAGCCTGGAAATAACTGGTTTGTAGGTAAACCTATCAATGTATATTACAATTATGAACCGGACGGTATTTATCAATACACTGATTTTGATATTACCCGTGATGCTTATGGCAAACTGACATATACCTTAAAACCAACCATTGATACGGATGGAGACGGTATACCCGACAAAGTTCTGGTACGTCAGGATGCAGTGGCGCCGGGTTCTGTGAAAGTGAAAGACCTGAATGGTGACGGGAAGATTACGGCAGACGACCGTACACCCATCTCCAAAGACCCGGACTTTACCCTGTCATTGAACACAAGTCTTAAATGGAAAGGCTTCGACTTCTTTATGGATTGGTATGGAGTATCCGGACGCAAGATTCAGAATGCCTATCTGTCGGATGCAAACAGTGGTGGTTCATTACAGGGAAAATTGAACGGTGTGAAGGTGAATTACTGGACTCCGTTTAATCCTTCAAATGACTTCCCACGTCCTACCCATAATTCGAATGTGACGTATCAGAGTGCCTTGGCCATACAAGATGCCTCTTACATCCGTTTGCGTACTTTGCAACTGGGATATACATTCCCCACCGCCTGGATTAAGAAAATCCAGCTTCAAAAGTTAAGAGTATATGCAACCGCTACGAATCTTCTTACGTTCACAGACTTCCTGTCGTATAGCCCGGAGTTGACTCCCGGTGCATATCCTGAGTCAAGACAGTTTGTGTTTGGAGTAAATTTGTCATTCTAATTATTAAAGACCGAAAAAATGAAGAAAAGATTATATATAGCAGCTTTAGCAATTGCAGCAATTGCGACGTTGCCTTCCTGTGAAGACTTTCTTAATCCTGAATCGAAGACAGACATCACTTACAACTATCTGATAAGTACTCCCGATGGTCTGAGCCGCGCCGTGATAGGATTATACAATATGGAGAGACAGATAGCCAATGGAGATGGAGGTAACCTGTACGTCGTAAATATGTGCGACTATAACACGGATATTATGGTGTTCCGTGCAGGAACAAGTGCAGCTATTGCCCGCCTCAATACGCTATTGCCCAACAATAGCGATATCGAATCATTCTGGACACACCATTATTCCATTATAGGTAAAGCCAATGAAATCATTGTAAGCGCCGAGAACCTGGGGCTTGATGACGAAGTTGTCCATAAGGCATGGGCTGAGGCTAAGTTCTTCCGCGGGCATGCATACTTTGAGCTATGGAAACGTTTTGAACGTCTCTATCTGAATACACTTCCTACTACGGTAGATAATCTGGTGCGTGACTATAAACCGGCATCTACGGAAGAAATATTCAATCAGATTAAAGATGACTTGGAAGATGCAATAGCCACTCTTGCCTGGGACATTCCGAATAAGGACTATGGCCGTATCACTAAGGCGGTTGCCAAACATGTGAGAGCGCAGGTAGCCATGTGGGAAAAGGACTATGATAAAGCAATAAAAGAGTGTGAGGATATCTTCAGGGATGGCACGATGTACTCCATGATGCCGAAGACGGAAGATGTTTTCAGCGGGGCGGACCTGCGTAACTCCGAAGTGCTGTGGTCCTACCAATTCTCAGAGAACCTGGGAGGTGGCGGAAGCGGTACTCCATTGATGGGACACCGTCTTGCCATTATTACCACTACCCGCTATCAGTCTAATGCCGGATGTACCTTTGAAGCAGCCCAGGGTGGTTACGGTTGGGGACGTGTTTATCCGAATACTTACTTATTCGGTCTGTATGATAAGGAAAAGGACACCCGCTATGAAAAGCTCTTTATCCACAAGTTCTATTACAATGATCCCACTAATGCCAATTATGGCAAAGAGATACCAGCCGATTTGTATGGCAGTTCTGCCGGATATTTGGAGAAACTGCATCCGATGTCAAAGAAGCATTTTGACCAATGGACCAATGCTACACAGCCTGACAGGACTTCCAGTTTCAAAGACCTGATCGTTTACCGTTTGGCAGAGACCTACCTGATGTGTTGTGAGGCTTACTTCCATCGCGACGGCGGTTCGAGTTCCGAAGCCATCGAATACTATAACAAGACGTGGAGCAGGGCAGGCAATGCCCGTGAGAACGGTCCGCTTACCCTTGATATGATTCTGGATGAATATGCCCGTGAACTGCACTTCGAAGGAGTACGCTGGCCATTGCTGAAACGTCTTGGACTTCTCTACGACCGGGCGCGTGAACACTCGGGCGACTTGAAGTCGGAAGACCCGTATCTGGATACCGATTATGCCTTGTGTCGTGATTACTTCGTGAAAGGCAAACACGAAATATGGCCTATACCACAGAAGCAGATAGACCTGATGGGAGCAGAAAACTTCCCGCAGAGCGATCCGTGGAAATAGGAGAGTTGACTTTAAATTATAAATTAAAAACAGAATCATAATATGAAAAAACTAACTCTGGTTTCATTGATTTTGAGTATGATACTGATTTCATGTAAAGAGCGTGGGGAAGTGCGTATCATGCCGGAATTTAATTATGACCAAACCACTATAAACATATCGAAGAATGAAGGTTCTTCTGTAACGGCTCTTATTTATACGACGGAGGGTGAGGTTACCGCCGAGTATACGGCAGACTGGCTCTCGGTAGATGTGAATCCGAAACGTGCCATTTATAAAGCTACGGCTGCCAATGAAACAGGTGAACCGCGTTCGACTGTCGTGAAGCTGGTTTCCGGAGAGTTCTCTGTAGACGTAACAGTGACTCAATCAGATAAAGATGCTTCGGAAGAGAAGGCATTGAAAGTGGGACAAGTGACAGAAGACGGACTCGGTATGATATTCTGGGTTGACCCGTCTGATCCGGAATCCGGAAAGGCTATCTCACTGGAACGTTGGGGCGGCAATCCGTATGAAGCATCTATCATGCCACATGGTGCTCTGTCAGCAGTAGACGGCCCGGCGAATACAGCCCTGTTTGTAAATGCAGGCCCTAATGATGCTGCCGCCTTGTGTACAGCATTGGGAGAGGGTTGGTATTTACCGGCATCCAATGAATTGCTCGATTTGTTTGACGCATACAATGGTATCGGGCATGAAGATCCGGCATTCACCAATGCAGTGCCTGCCAATATCAGCGATACGGAAAAAGCGGCCCGTGCCATGTTCGACCAGTACCTGACCGATTTGGGTGGAGCTGTTATAAATGCAGCGGCTGATACGGGTAATGGTGAAAGCTACTGGGCAAGTACGGAAAGTGAAGATGGGCAGAAAGCAAGATACGTCCGCTTCGGTAAGTATGGATTTGACTTTGGTGCCAAGACAGGTACAAGCCGCTTCGTACGTGCCATGAAAGTGATAGGTAACTATAAGTTCCCCGAAGAACCTGCGACACTGACCGTTACCCCTACCCAGGTTGGACTGACCAGTGAAGCCGGTGCCACGGCAGAGTCTACCGTAACTACGAATAAGAGTTCATATACGGTAACCATTGAAGGTGATGGCTCCACATGGCTTTCCGTAAGCAAGGCAGAAAACAAGATTACATTCACCGCTTTGTCGGAGAATACCACGGATGGTTCGCGTACGGCAACTGTGACCGTCGTAGCCGGTTCCGGTGAAGGCCAGGCTACGGCTACCATTACCGTAAGCCAGCAGAAAGCTATAGCTGTGGAACTTTTCAAGATAGGCGAGTATGTGACGAAAGATGGGGATACGGAACTTGCTGAAGGCGGTATTGTGTTCTGGGTGGACCCGGCAGATCCTTCCAAAGCCAAGATCGTATCTTTGAAACGAGAGAGCCTGAAGTGGACGAACGGTTTTGCAGAAGGTTTTGGGGTAACGGACGGTGAAAATGGATATGCCAATACGCAGACTATAGCGCAGAGTGAACATGCAGCGGATATTCCAGCTATACAATATTGCAAGGAGAGAGGAGAAGGTTGGTATTGGCCGGCAAGAGACGAGCTGATAGCCTTGTATGATGCCTACAACGGAAATCATAGTTCAAGTTTGCTTCCCGGTCAGCTTCCGGCGGAAGAACAGGCTGCACGTGCTGCATTCGATAAGGCCTTCACCGATCATGGCGGCATTCTCCTGAATACAATGGGGGATACGGAAAACGGTGACAGTTATTGGGCAAGTACGGAGACTACCGACGGTAAGAAAGCTTGTTATATACGTTTTGGTAAATATGTCAGTACTAATAACGCCAAGACCGGAAGTGCGCGTTATGTTCGTTGTGTGAGAAGTGTTTCCAAATAAAATCTTTAAAGGCAAATATCATGAAAATAAAATCATTTTATATAACGGCATCCTTTGCGTGTCTGTTTATGTTGACTTCATGTGTAGACTATGAAGTGAAAGATCCTAACTTCATGCCGCCGGACGTTGTTCTGGACGAAGGTGACGACGATGAAATTATAGAGGGGTTGCCGACTCCCGGAGAAATGCAGGCTTACAGTCCTTCACTTCTGGGTAAACCGTATCGTCCGATCAAAGTGAAATATTCGAGCCAGTTTCCACCGGTTGCCAGTTGGACTGAAGCAAATACCCGCATCGTGGCTTATATGGGCGAGTATAAGCCAAGCATAAAAACAGAGAGTGACTACAAGGCTATCACCAATAAATATGGTAGCCTTACCACAGGTGCCAAGCAACAAGCCACAGGACGCTTTTATGTGAAGAAAGTCAACGGTCGTTGGTGGATTATCGATCCCGAGGGATATCCTCACTATGAAAGAAGTGTGACTTCCCTCAGGTATGGTTCTTCTTCGCGTAATAAGGAAGCTTGGAACAAGCGTTTTGGCAATGATAATATGTGGTTATCGAAGACGCAGGCAGAACTGGCCTCTATCGGCTTTCATGGCACTGGTGCTTTTTGTACCAATACATATAGTAAAATTCAGGCGCATAATCAAAGTAATCCCAATGCACCTATGACTCTTGCACCTTCGTTTGGCTTCCTCAGCCAGTTCAGATCGCAGAATGGGCATGCCTATCCAGGAAATACTTCTGATAATGAATTGGGGCTTGTGTTGTACAGTGATTGGGCGGACTTCTGTAAATCTTATATCCGTTCGGCTATGGCGTCTTATTTGAATGATGCAAATGTATTGGGATTCTTTTCGGACAATGAGATAAATTTCTCTTCACAGAATTCAAGAATTCTGGACCGTTTTCTGAAACTGACAGACCGGACGGATATCGCTTATCTGGAAGCTAAGAAGTTTATGGAAGAGAAAAATGCAATAAGTGTGACCGATAACCTGAATAGTGAGTTTGCCGGCAGGTTGGCCGAACTCTATTACAAGGGAGTTAAGGAAGCCATCAAGGAGATTGATCCGGGAATGATGTATCTGGGAACCCGTCTGCATGGAACACCGAAATATCTGCAACATGTGGTGGCTGCTGCGGGCAAGTATTGTGATATCATCTCTATCAATTACTATAGTCGTTGGAGTCCGGAGCTGACTACCTATGTGAAGCAGTGGGGTGAAGATTGGGCGGATGCTCCCTTTATGGTTACTGAGTTTTATACAAAAGGTGTGGAAGATTCTGACCTGAACAACCAGTCGGGTGCCGGATTCTCTGTTCCCACTCAGAATGACAGGGCGTACGCATACCAGCATTTCACTTTGGGTTTGTTGGAAGCCAAGAATTGTGTCGGCTGGCATTGGTTCAAGTATCAGGATGATGATGGTACGGATAATAGCAGTAAGCCCGCTAATAAAGGGGTGTATGACAACTATTACGAGATGTACCCCTATCTGAGTAAGTTCATGAAGGAAGTGAATTACAATGTTTACAACCTTATTGAGTATTTTGATAAATAAACAGATTTATCAGATTGACATTTTGCATTTCTAAAGCCCCGGGAGTCTCTGCTTTGCAGCTCGGGGAGAGGAGGCTTGCAAATTCGCGAATGAAAATCTATATTTGTCAGATTATGAGTTGGATATATAAATACGTACAACTCTAAAAAACGGGAAATAGCTTGTTCGGGCTCTTTGACTATAAGGCTTTTGCAGAATGTATGCTTCTTTGGTACAGAAACTATATACCTAATGTGCAGGAACTATATATCTGACGCGTTGGAACTATATATCTGATACGTCAGAACTATAGATGCAATCTGCAGAATATAGAGTTCCTGTACATAGAATATGTATAACGGGCGTATATTATGCAATATTCCGCATTTATATTCAAGCCCAAGAGGCATTGACAGTCTGTTTGGGGTTTCCGGATAAAATGCGTTGTAAGGCAAAAGCCTGTTTCCCTCTCTTTTTGTAAAGACAAATAGGAAATTCTGATATTATAAGAAATAAGATAATAAGTATAAACCTTTAAAAGGATGATGATGAGAAACGGAAAGAAAGTTTTAGTTATAGGTTTGGTTCTGTTGGCAGGATTCGCCTCTTCGGCATCGGCAGTGACAAAAGGTATGAAAAAGGTTGTTGAGGATGCGCTCGACTTCTCTGTCAGACAGTCAATGTCCATGTTCGGTGAGATGAAAGACCAGAAAGGCATATTGCCCAGAACGGCGAAGGATGGAGAGATGATTACCTGCGATTCCGGTTGGTGGACAAGTGGTTTCTATCCCGGTACGTTATGGTATTGTTATGAGTATAGCAATGATCCGCAGGTGAGGGCAGCCGCCGAAGAAATGACTTCGCGTGTAGAAAAGCAGAAGTATACGACCAGCAATCACGATGTTGGCTTTATCATCAATTGCAGTTTCGGCAATGGCTACCGCCTTACCCGTAATGAAGCTTACAGGGAAGTGATAGAGACTGCGGCCAAATCCTTATCCACCCGCTTCCATCCGGTGACGGGTTGCACTCGCTCGTGGAACAGCAAGAAATGGCAGTTCTCCGTAATCATCGATAACATGATGAATCTGGAACTTTTTACGGTAGCCTCATCCATGACGGGAGATAATTCTTACTATAATAAAGCAAAGTCTCATGCCGACCGTACAATGATCAATCATTTCCGTCCGGATGGCAGTTCATTCCACGTGGTTAGTTATGATACGATTACGGGAAAAGTGCTGAACCAAGTGACACACCAGGGCGTGGGTGATCAATCTGCTTGGTCGCGTGGTCAGGCATGGGGATTATATGGATTTACTATGATGTACCGACAAACGGGTAAGAAAGAGTATCTGGACCATGCTATTAAAATCGGTAAGTACATTATGAATCACCCGCGTTTGCCTAAAGATAAAATCCCTTACTGGGACTTTGATGCTCCCGACATTCCGAAAGCTGATAGAGATGCTTCGGCCGGTGCCATTATGGCTTCGGCTTATGTGGAGCTGAGTACTTATGTAGAAGGCGAACTGGGCAAGCAATTCCTTGCAATAGGTGAACAGCAAATAAAGTCGTTGGCTTCTCCGGCCTATCGTGCCAGGAAAGTAGGCGATAACAATCATTTTATCATCAAGCATTGCACTGGTTTCATGGCAAAGCAGTATGAGATAGATGCTCCATTGACGTATGCCGATTATTATTTTGTAGAGGCTTTGCTTCGCTATAAGAATTTGTTGGAAGGGCGTCCGGTAGTTGAGACGATTACGGCTTTCTCTGAAAATCCGGATCGTTCTGCCTGGTTGAGTTCACTCCATCGTATCTCCTATCCGTTGCTGGCGAATATGGCGAAAGGTGAACTTCGTAAAAATATGCCGGTTGAGTCTATCGCCGCTGATATGCAGAAAAGAAGAGAAGTGACACATCTGGAAGCTTTAGGCAGACTGATTACAGGTATTTCGGCTTGGCTGGAACTGGGACCCGACAATACGATAGAAGGTAAACTGCGTGCCCGGTACATCGATCTGGCGTTAAAGTCGATTGCCAATGGAGTTGATCCGGAATCGCCCGACTACCTGAACTTCAATAACGGACGTCAACCCTTAGTGGATGCCGCTTTCCTGGCTCACGGGCTGTTGAGAGCCCGTACACAACTGTGGGATAAACTGGATAAGACCACTCAGGAACGGGTAATCAAGGAACTCAAATCATCAAGAGTGATAAAACCTTCCGAAACCAATTGGCTGTTTTTCTCGGCAATGGTGGAGGCTGCCTTAAAGGAATTTACCGGCGAGTGGGAGTATGACCGGGTGAAATATGCCTGTGACCGCTTTGAACAGTGGTATAAAGGAGATGGCTGGTACGGTGACGGGGCCGATTTCCATCTGGACTATTACAACAGTTTCGTTATCCACCCGATGATGGCGGAAGTGCTGGGTGTGATGAAGAAACACCAGATAGAAGGTGCCATACCTTACGAACTTGAACTCGAACGTTATGCCCGCTATGCAGAGCAACAGGAAAGAATGATTTCTCCCGAAGGGACTTTCCCGATAGTGGGTCGTTCATTAGCTTACCGTTTCGGGGCTTTCCATGCCTTGTCCGACGTTGCTTACCGGAAATTGCTTCCGGAAAGAGTGAAACCTGCACAAGTGAGATGTGCACTGACAGCAATTATCAATCGGCAGACACAAGCTCCCGGAACATTCAACCCCGAAGGATGGCTGCGGGTGGGCTTTGCTGGCTATCAGCCTCATATTGGAGAGAGTTATATTTCAACAGGTAGCCTCTACTTGTGCTCTGCTGTGTTCGTAGCCCTCGGTTTGCCGGAATCAGATGAGTTTTGGGCTTCGCCTGCAGCAGACTGGACTTGCAAGAAGGGATGGGCAGGCGTCGATCTGAATGTGGACAAGGCCTTGAAGAAATAAGGATGAATTCTAAGAAGAATTGCTTATGAAGAAATTCGCAAGTGTCGTGTTGTATGGATGTGGCATTTCATTGTTTGCTTCCTCTTGTGTGCAGAAAGCTGAAGAAAAGAAATTGAATGTCCTTTTCATCATGACCGACCAGCAGAGGTATGATATGCTGAGTTGTGCAGGCAATCGCTATGTCAGTACTCCTTCATTAGATCGTTTGGCTGAGAACGGTGTCCGGTTTGAACATAATTATTGTGCAAATCCGGTATCGATGCCGTCACGTTTTGCAATGGCAACAGGACGTTATGCCGGCGAAATAGGTTATACAAATAACTCTACTAAGCCGGATACTTTAAGAGTCTTGCCGGTTGCCCGTGAAAGTTCGGTTGGAAATCTTTTCCGTAATGCCGGCTATCAGACTGTCTATTCCGGTTATCCGGGCTTTTATTGTGGAAGGACTCACATGGAGGAGTATGGTTTTACCCAGAATGGTACGGATTATTACGAGGGTCCTGCCGATTTTGCCGAGAACTTTCTTGCTGGCTATAATCCGGCTCAGGATGAACCTTTTTTCCTATATCTCTCTTTCATGAATCCTCATGATATTTGTTATGGGGCAGGTTTTGATCCGAGATTTCCCGATGAGCTGCGCCCTCATCAGATAGCTGCTACGCAGAAGTATATAGATTTGCGTAAAACACTAAGTGATGAAGAATATCGTGCACAGATACCTCCCGTACCTGCCAATGTGGAACCCAACGGGACGTATGCCGAAATGAAAGCAATCGGTTCCGGTTCCCGTGACTGGACAGAAGAGCAGTGGGATTTCTATCGCTGGATGTATTGCCGGCTTGTAGAAGATGTGGAACAACAGATCGGACGTATCCTGGCTGCGTTGGAAAACTCCGGCCTGGCAGATCATACGATTGTTGTCTTTACTTCAGATCATGGAGAAATGGGACAGTCTCATGGCCTTGTTTTTAAAAGTCGCTTGCTTGAAGAAGCTACCCGTACACCGCTTATTATTTCCGGTCCGGGAGTGAAGAAAGGAGTTGTAGACTCAAAAAGCTTGACTAGCGGAATTGATCTGGTACCTACGTTATGCGACCTGACAGGAATTCCCGTACCGGAGAACTTGTCCGGTAAGTCACTGAAACCGGTTCTGACCGGGCAAACGGATAAGATTGACCGTGAATATATTATCGTAGAGTCTAGTTCAGGCTATCAGATTAATGACGGACGTTATAAGTATACAGCCTTTACGCGTGGAGATAAGGATGCGTCTTTGATGGATATCCTGGCTGATCCTGGCGAAATGTCCGATAAAGTTGCTGATCCGGTTTATGTAGCAGAGAAAGAACGCTTGCACGGTTTATTGATGAAGGAAATTAAAAAATAACAGAACAGCTTCCGGCAGAGAAATAAGCCGGAAACTCTATTAATCTCAGTATTGGCATGAAAAATAAATTATCCCTTTTATTGGTGTCTTTTTTTCTCTTCTCCTGTGCGGAGAACAAACAGGTAACGGAACAGCAGACAACGTTTTGTAATCCGATGAATTTGGATTACGGTTGGGGATGTTTCCAGAAGAGAGAGAAGAAAGCCCGTACGGCTGCCGATCCGGTAATCGTATTGTTCAAAGACAAATATTATCTCTTTACTACAATGGATATCGGCGGTTATCGTGTATCCGACGACTTGATTACATGGAAGGATGTCTATTTTAATCCGGAGATACATGCATCTGCCCTTGATATTGACCATTATGTGGCACCTGCTGTAGCTGCGGATGATAATTATGTCTATTTTATAAACTTTACCCGCGACCGTTCCAAAAAGAAAGTAGACGTGATTCGCTCTGCTGACCCGGAAAATGGAAAATGGGAAAAATGCGGTGAGGTACGGCGTATGGCCGATCCTTGTCTGTTTATTGATGACGGGCGCTTTTATTTCTATTATGGGCTGGGTGCAGAGCAATCTACCACTTTCTTTGAAGTGAATCCCGAGACTTTTGAGGAAATAGAAGGTACGAAGAAGGTGCTCCGTGAATATATCACGGACGTTAAAGAGTGCACTTCCGGTTATCACTTCGGGCGCAGAGAACTGTATGATGAAATCGACGCTTCTGCCTGGATGGGTAAGTTCGAGAAGATACCTTGCCCTGAGGGTGCCTGGATTGTGAAGAACAATAATAAGTATTACCTGCAATATGCCACACCGGGAACCATTTGTAACTGGTATTGCGATATCGTTATGGAGAGTGACAGTGCGAATGGAGGTTTTGTTGAACAGCCTTACAATCCTGTTTCGTTGAAGGTCGGTGGTTTTATTGGTGGGGCAGGCCATAGTTGTGTATTCAAAGATAAGTATGGTAACTGGTGGCAGGCAACTTCCATGTGGATTGGTAACCACGATGAATTTGAGAGAAGAATCGGATTGTTCCCGGTATCATTTGATGCGAAAGGGCGGATGAGAACTCATACCGTATTGGGTGATTATCCGATGCTATTACCTCAGAAGAAGTTTGAGCCGCAGGATATCTCTGCTTTTGGCTGGATGCTCCAGTCTTTCAATAAAGCTTGTATGGCTTCTTCTTCGCTTCCGGGTTTTGAACCGGAGAAAGCAGCGGATGAGAATGTCAGGACGTGGTGGTCGGCAGAAAGCGGTAATGCAGGTGAGCATTTCGTAATGAACTTTGGTGAGAAAGTGCAGATTAACTCTGTTCAGATCAACTTTGCCGAACAGGATATAAATCCGGAGGCTCCCAAAGAGACAGACTATCATGCCTACAAACTATATACTTCGAACGATGGGCATACCTGGAAGCTGCTTGCTGATAAGTCCGGAAACAAAACAGCGGTTCCTCATGAATATCTGGAACTCTCCAAACCTGTAGAAGCTTCTTATATGAAGGTGGAGAATGTACATACTCCCAAAGAAGGTAAATTTGCACTGTTGGATTTGCGGGTATTCGGTTCCGGTTATTCGGATAAGCCCGGACAGGTGAAAGAACTTTCTGTGAAAAGAAACCAGGAAGATGGAAGATACGCCTCGATTGCCTGGAATAAAGCATCCGGTGCCGACGGTTATTTGGTTCGCTTTGGTTATCAACCCGACTTTCTGAATCAATGTATTCAGGTGAAGGGAAATGAAACCACTGAACTTTTGCTGCATATTCTCACTAAAGGTGTGAAGTATTATTATCGTGTGGATACCTATAATGACAGTGGAATTACGGAAGGTAATGTTATTTCGGAGTAGGACTTTGGTTCTTCTTCCTATGTTGACTTGTGCTGGGCTTATGCAAGCTCAGCACAAGCCTAATGTTGTTATCATCTTTACCGATGATCAGGGATATCAGGACCTTGGTTGCTATGGATCGCCATTGATACAAACCCCGGCAATAGACGGGATGGCAAGGGAAGGACTAAAACTGACAGACTTCTATGTATCTGCTTCTGTCTCCAGTGCCTCACGTGCGGGTCTTTTAACCGGACGACTGAATACCCGGAATGGAGTGAAAGGAGTATTCTTCCCGGAATCCGAAGGTATGCCTTCCGAAGAGATAACCTTGGCAGAAGCATTGAAAGAACAAGGTTATGCAACAGGTTGTTTCGGTAAATGGCATCTGGGTGACTTGAAAGGTCATCTACCCACAGATCAGGGGTTTGATAAATATTTCGGTATTCCTTATAGTAACGATATGTATATCGGTCCTTCTCAAAAATTTGCTTCTAATGCTGTGTTTAGAGAAGGGTATACTCTGTCTGAAGCTAAAGCGGATCAGGACTTTGTGAGAAATGCTCCCAACAGAGCGACGATAAAAAAGAGACTCAATAGTGTATCTCCTTTGTTTGAAGGAGATGAAATCATAGAATACCCTTGTGATCAGTCTACTACTACCCGTCGTTATTTTGATAAAGCGATTGAGTTTGTTGGGCAGAATAAAGAGAAACCTTTCTTTGTTTACATTACTCCTTCGATGCCCCATATTCCTTTATTTGCATCCGAGCAGTTCAGAGGCAAGAGTAAACGTGGGCTTTATGGAGATGTTGTGGAAGAAATAGATTGGAATGTCGGACGCTTTCTCGACTATCTGGATCAACAAGGATTGGCGGAAAATACGTTGGTTATTTTTGCATCTGATAATGGACCGTGGTTAGGCTATAAAGAAGATAGCGGTTCTGCCGATCCGTTACGTGGCGGTAAATTCTCGTATTATGAAGGCGGGGTGCGTGTACCTTGTATTCTGCGTTGGAAGGGTACTATCCCGGCAGGAGTAACCAGTGATGCGATAATTGCCAGTATTGACCTATTCCCAACAATAATGCATTATGCCGGTTGCAGGTCGTTCAGGCAGGAGATTGATGGAGTGGATATATCATCATTCTTGGAAAATCCTTCTTTGCGGTTGCGTGATGAGTATGTCTATGTAAAAGGTGGTGAGGTGCATGGAATACGTAAAGGAGATTGGGTTTATTTGCCTAAAACGGGAAATAGTAAGTTTAAGGAAGGTGATGTGCCTGAGTTGTTTAATTTAAAACGGGATATTGGAGAGACTAATAATCTTCATCTGGAATATCCAGAGAAGGTGAAAGAATTACAGGAAGTAGTGCAGCTATACCAGGCTTTAAAAGTTAAAAAATAGACTTTTAGGGTATCATTAATGAAAAAAGATATGTTTTTTTGCAACCTGTGATTCTCTTTCTGCGTCTAATAGATAAATAAAAAACAGAAGAGCTATGAAAGTAAATTTATCTATGGATGATATCCGTACAAAAGTAGAAGAGTATATAAAGAAAGCAGGCCGTGCTACAGGTCGTCCTGTGCTTACAGTCTATTATGTAATGACTGCTGATACGACTCCCGATAGTGAGCGCACCAATATAATGCTTGCTTTGGTAGCCATTGTCTTCCCTACCAGTATAGAGGATGTTCTGGGACAACTCTTTATGGTAGGTAAAGGTTTTGCTGCTGTCTATGCTTATAAGAAGGTAAAGAAATATATCACTCCCCAGATTAAAGATAAAGTGGAAGCTAAACTCGATGAGTGGTTCCATGATAATGTGACGGAGGTGGAGCCATTGTATCTGGAATAACAGTTTCTTATTTTCAATAGGTATAAAAAGGGCATCTGATAAAATTAGATGCCCTTTTTATATCATTAGAATATGTTCCTATTAATTCACAAACAGAGAGTTGTGTTGTACATCTTCTATGTTTCTTTGAATAGTTTCTTAATACTTACCAAGTTAAGAGATGGGAAGCGATTAAAAGGAAGAACATGCTTACCCTGTCGTATTAATTTCATGATTCGTGCTTCACACTCTTTATTCAAGAATGCTTTGAAGTTCTCCAGAAAGTCCATCACATTGCCATGTAGTTGCTCAATTTAATTTGGGGTTTGTTACACTTGTTTTGATAGCATTGTATGAGGTAGTTTACTTCTTGTTTCAAGGGAGATGATTGTTTGATTCTTAAGTCCTTAGTTAAGTCTTTAGAGGTTGCAAACAGACTTGTAGATAATCTTTTCATTCGTCTGTTAAGAGTAAACCTAAGGCTTACTGAAACATTCATTTTGCATCCGCGTATCGTCATTAATATCGTTGTAATCGGCGAACACTTCTTCTATGTAGTCTTTCAACTCTTTCATTTGCTGTTCTAATTGCTCTACTCTGTCTATCTGTGGAACTGCTGTAATCAGTTGTCGCATGGCAACAAAAGCACGTACCATCAGAACACTTGTCTGAATGGCAATATCGCTTCTTAATACACTGAAAGCATTAAACTCCATGCTCCGTAAAAGCCAGTGGCATAGCGGATTTAGGTCGTTTCATTCGCTATCTCATCACAAATTGTGATGAGATAGAGTCCCATTCCTCTAATGTAAGTTGAAACATGAAGCCTTTAGGAAAGTGTTCTATGTTACGCTTGACTTTAAGTACACGAGTTTCTACTTGGTACATTTCTGCATGGTCGAAGTCAAGCATTACTTTCTGACCTCTGATTTTATATATTTTGCTTTAAATTACTTGTAATTGTTCCATTGATTTAATCTTTCGTGGTGCAATGGTAACCAACTCTGTATAATGTAAATAGAATGTACGGATAAAATTTCAGTATATGGCATAAAAATATTTCTGGGGGGGGATGGAATAGACTTGTTGCCAGCCGTCTCATTTTTCTGTCAAGCGTGAATCTTAGCTTTACGTTGTAAGTACCATCTAACTTTTGTTCTTGCTTCTTAATTTTCGCTTTGATAATCAGTATGTTATACACTATTTAATTAGTCAACAAATAGCGTTTCAGACCTATATTACAGCCGATTTCGGTAGTGGGCAGTCATCATAAGCAAACAAAAAGAAAAGCGCTAACTGCTTGATTTATTGCAATTAACGCTTCTTTTCTTTGTGGACCAGCCTGGGCTTGAACCAGGGACCTCCAGATTATGAGTCTGTTGCTCTAACCAACTGAGCTACAAGTCCGGTGTTATCCTCATCGGATAGCGGGCACAAAAATAGTATATTCAGTTGAAATATGCAAACCTTTCGGGTAAAATATACTGTTTGCTGCTTTGTTTTTAGAACTTATACGTACGTTTGGGGTTCTTGGGGAACCATCCTTTCTTTACGCGGTCTTCCTGTTCAAAGACTTCTTTGATCGTCCAGAACGAGGAAAAAGCAAATACACCTAAGAGGGAAGCAATCAGGATATTTTCTACACAAAGTGAAGCAGCGACACCTCCGATGCCCAGTACAAGAAAAATCCACCAGCACTTGGTACCCCAATAGTACTCGGCCTTTACTACCACAGGGTGAAACAACCCGATGATAAGAAAAGTACAAATGCCGATGAACAGTCCCGAAAGATGATATTCGTTTAAGAATTCCATAAACTATCTGTTATTTCTCCGGGCAAATGGGAATTTCCTTTTTGATGCTTTGCTCCAGTGAAATCAAAGTTTCAGTAGCGGTTACGCCCGGAATTTCCTGCATTTTGTTATTCAGCAAGTCCATCAGGTGCTCATTATCACGTGCATAAACCTTTGTCAGCATTGTATAAGGACCTGTGGTGAAGTGGCATTCCACGATTTCCGGTATCTTTTCCATTTCGGCAACCACTGATTTATACATGGAACCTTTCTCAAGCTTGATACCTACATACGTGCAGGTTCTGTATCCCAGAGATTTAGGATTCACATGATAACCGGAGCCGACAATAACGCCTAAATCAATCAAACGTTGTACACGTTGATGAATGGCAGCACGTGATACGCCACACTCAGCAGCTACATCTTTGAAAGGAATGCGGGCATTCTGAGAGATGATTTCCAGAATCTGCCGGTCAAGATTGTCTATTTTTTCCATAATATCAATTTATGTAAGTTCTTGTTTTTATCAAATAGTAAGCAAATATAGGACTTTATTTTAATTTCTCTATAAAAATGGAGGAAAAAATAGGGAAAGAGTAAAAAAGAAGCGGACGAAGCAGATGTTTTTGTTTACATCCGTTTTGTCCGCTAAGTTTATGCAGGTGAAGAAGAAATCTTCAGCTGATATTTATTTTTCGATACCAACGAGCTCTACTTCGAATATCAGAGTAGAGAACGGTTTGATCTGACCGCCGGTTTCTCTGCCACCATAAGCCAGGTCCTGAGGAATATAAAGTTCCCACTTAGAACCTACAGGCATCATAGTGAGGGCTTCTGTCCAACCTTTGATAACTTGATTAGCACGGAAAGTTGCAGGCTCGTTGCGTTTGTAAGAGCTGTCGAACTCAGTACCGTCAATCAAAGTACCCTTGTAGTTTACTTTCACTTTGCTGGTGTCAGCAGGAATCTCACCTGTACCTTTGGTGATGATTTTGTATTGCAGACCGCTCGGAGTAGTTACAACACCTTCTTTACCTTTGTTGTCAGCGAGGAATTTTTCACCTTCAGCTTTGTTATCAGCATACTTAACTGCCAAAGCTTTCTCTTTGATGCTTTCCATACCTTCGCGCATGTAAGTTGTTGCAGCTTCTTTAGTCATAACGCCAGTCTTACCTGTGATACCTGCAATGAAACCTGCCAGCATGTTTTCGCGGCTGATAGTCTGAGTAGAGTCGCTACCGAAGATTTGTTGGTTGAAACCTTCTACCCATTGTTTGCCTACCATTTGACCGATTTGCATACCAGTCATATAAGCGAGGTCTTTTTCGCTGGTCTTAGTAGCGCCTTCGTTGAAACCTTTGATGAATTCAGCCATCTGAGTAGTATCAACACCTTGTTGCATCAGATACTGAGTTAAGCCTTCTGTACGAGCCATACCGATGGCATAAGACAATGAGTCAACTTCTGTTTTCAGATTTGCTTTCGGACTTTGTGCAGTACAGGAAGCTAAACCTGCGCCTACTGCAAGAGCCATGATCAATGTTACTTTTTTCATTTTGCTTTTACTGTTTATTTTTTATTTTTTGGATAATATTTCAAGTAATTCTACTTCGAAGATCAGTGTGCTGTGAGGCGGTATCATTTCGCCTGCACCTTGTGCACCGTATGCCAGGTCGGAAGGAATGTAGAGTTTCCATTTGGCGCCTTCGGGCATGAGTTGCAAAGCTTCTACCCAACCGGGGATTACCTGGTTTACACCGAACACGGCAGGTTGTCCGCGTTTGATAGAACTGTCGAACAGAGTTCCGTCAACCAGTGTACCTTCGTAGTGACATTTCACCTGGTCGGTAGCTTTTGCATATTTGCCTACGTTGCCTTCGTTGATGACTTCGTACTGCAAACCGCTTGGCAGGGTAACAACACCCGGACGCTGCTTGTTTTCTTCCAGGAATTGTTTGCCTTGTTCTATGCTGGCGGCATTCATTTTCTCTTCCAGTTCGGCGAAGTATTTGTTCACTATATCGCGGGCTTCTGCATGCGATATAGCGGTTTTGTTTCCTTCTAATACGTCTTTGATAGCTTGTGCAAAGTCATCTACTTCGATGCCTTTTGCACCCATGCTTAATAAATTTTGACCTATTCCAAGGCCGATAGCGTAACTGAATTTATCCATATATCTTTTGGGTTGCGACTGAAAGTGATGTATCTTTCAATCAGTTGCAAAATTACAAGTTGCAAAAGTAAGGGTTTTATTTGAATGATTTATGCTTTTAGGATTTAAATTTTCTTATATCTGTGCCAACTTCGGTAATCTTCTGTATTTTTGTAGGAAAGAAACTGCGATAAATAGAAAGGAGATATGGCAATGAAGAAGAATTTAGTGATTTTGTCCGGTGCCGGAATGAGTGCCGAGAGTGGCATTAGTACGTTTCGTGATGCAGGCGGACTGTGGGATAAATATCCGGTGATGCAGGTAGCCAGTGCCGAAGGGTATGTACGTGATCCGGAGTTGGTGATTAACTTCTATAACGAACGCCGTAAACAATTGCTTGATGTGGAACCGAATGCAGGACATACAGGGCTTGCCGAGTTGGAGAAAGACTTTAATGTGACGGTAGTTACGCAGAATGTGGACAATCTGCACGAGCGTGCGGGAAGTACGCACGTCATTCATCTGCATGGTGAGTTGACAAAGGTTTGTTCGAGCCGTGATCCTTATAATCCCCGTTATGTAAGAGAGCTGAAACCGGAAGAGTATGAAGTGAAGATGGGCGACAAGGCAGGCGATGGTTCTCAGTTGCGCCCGTTTATAGTCTGGTTTGGTGAGGCTGTGCCGGAGATAGAAACGGCTATCGGCTATGTGGAAAAGGCGGATATCTTTGTAATCATAGGTACTTCGATGAATGTGTATCCGGCAGCAGGTTTGCTGAATTATGTACCGCGGACGGCAGAGGTGTATCTGATTGATCCGAAACCGGTGGATACGCACTCGATGAGGCAGATACATGGCATTCAGAAAGGAGCTTCGGAAGGAGTGAAAGAACTGAAGACAGAGATTCTTCACTAACTCCTTGTGTTGTCTACAGACTGAAACTTTTGCCATATCTTGCCATCGTTTTGGCACAGTTGTGCCATAGGCATGGCATAGTCTTGCCAAGGCGATGGCAAAACTGTGCCAAGGCTGTGGCACAACTCTGGCACTGTATTAGGTGGAAAGTGTGAGGCTTACTTTGAGTTTTACTTCTTTAATATTATCCGCAATACAAACCATGCATGATGTACTACGGTACTTACCAGCCCGTAATGTTTCGCCATGATGCGGAAGCGTTCCCGTAAAGAAGCTTTCTGATTCTGCGTAGTCATGCCTTCTTCCAGATAATCGATAAGCGTGAGGTGCGTGTTGTGCAACGTCCGTGCTTTTTTCATGATGCGGATGCACCAATCAAAGTCGGCAGAGAAGCGGTATTGCATATCGTAGGGTATGGCCAGACTTCGTTTAGCGAAGAAAGCCTGATGACAAACAAGCATCCCTTGCTTGAAACTCTTCCATGTCAGCACTTCGGGTGCGGAGAGGCGGCGCATACGGAGGAAGTGCCTCTCTTTATTAACCAGAGCCGTTTCACCATAAATTACGTCCGGCAGTTCACCAATTCCCAGGGTATGTACCATCTGCTGCAAAGTGTCATCTTCGTGGAAACTGTCTCCGGCATTGAGGAAACAGAGATAGTCGCCGGTTGCCAGGTTGATGCCATTGTTCATGGCATCGTACAGTCCCTTGTCCGGTTCGCTGACGATCTGCGTAATGCGGTCACGATACCTTTCGGCAATGGAGAGGGTTCGGTCTTTGGAAGCACCGTCTATAATGATGTACTCTATGTGGTGGTAGGTTTGGGAGATCACACTTAGTATCGTGTCTTCCAATACGGCCTCGGCATTGTAAGTCACGGTGATGATGCTGAACTTGGGCGTAAGGCGATTATGCATGTCTTCCGGTTATTTTGTTGTAAACGTCAATGTATCTCTTGGCAATGGCGCGTTCCGAATAATTGGAAACTGCTTTCCGGCAGGCTTGTTCGGCGAGGGTGGCGTATTCCGGTTCAGTGAGTATCCAGTAGATGCCGTTGGCGAAGTCTTCAACCGATTTATATTGCGCCACATAGCCGTTGTGCAGGTGGTCTATCATTTCCGGTATGCCGCCTACGTTGAAACCTACGCAAGGTATGCCGCAGGACATGGCTTCCATAATCATGTTCGGTAGATTTTCTTCCAGGGATGGGGTGACGAAGAGGTCTACGGAATTGTAGATATCTACCAACTGATGCTCGTTGCTGACGAAGGCGAGCGGATAAACCTTGAAAGGCAACATGTTCTGTATTTGTTGCGACTGGTTACCGAAGACCACAACACCCAATTGTTCTTTCAACTCCGGATATTTCTCTGCCAGCAGTTTGCACGCCTTAATCATGTAATCTACCCCCTTGCGGGTATCCATAATCTTCACCGAACCGAACAGAATCAGTTTACTGTCTTGCGGAAGCATACACTTCTCCCGTGCTGCCTTTTTATCATGAGGCTTGTAGAGGTTGGTGTTGATGGGATTAGGGATATTCGTAATGACGTGTCCGCTGAAAAGGGCACTTTTCTTGGCTCGTTCTTCCAGCCAATGACTACAGGCAACGAAATTGATGTGGCGTCCTTCGTACAGTTTCTGCTTTTTAAGAAATATACGGTGGGAGAGATCTTTCTTTCTGCTTCCGTTATGGATAAAAGGGCAATGATGGCACTCTTCTTCGTAATGCATGCATCCGCCGGAGTAGTGGCAGATGCCGGTGCATGGCCACATATCGTGCATGGTCCAGACTACAGGCTTGCCCGAAGCAAGAATCTTTTCGATGTTCTTTAAAGAAAGCATTCCCTGGTTGATCCAGTGAAGATGTATGACGTCTGCTTGTTGGAATTCCGGCAAAGCGGTGATATCCGTACCGGTATTGGCTATGTCTACAGCAAAGAGATGTCTTTTATTGAAGTGATTGGCCTTCCAGATAACGATTCGTTCCCATACGAATTTCCATACCATGCGCAGGTTGTGGGGCAATTCTACTACGGTGATCTGTTCGGTTTGTTTGTCGCGCACCAGTAGTTTGGCTTTGATGCCGTTATTCTTCAGGGCTTCCATCAGGCGGCTGGCGGCTACAGCCGGACCGCCTATCTTCTCTGTAGTATTAATAAGTAGTATTCTCATTGTGTTACCTTTCTTCTGATTAAGTTCTGGTAGAGGTCGAGATATTGCTTGGCAACGACTTCACCAGAATATTTTTCGGAAACTTCGTTTCGCATATTTTCTTCCGATAGGGTGGCTCGGGCTTCGGTTATTCCCCATCGGATACCCTCCGCCAGACTGTCCGCGGAGAGGTAATCGGCTAAGAAACCATTCTCCTTGTGACGAATAATGTCGGCCTGTCCGCTATTGCCGAAAGACACGGGGACACAGCCGCAGGCCTGTGCCTCGATTAATGTCTGACCGAATGTTTCATAAAAAGATGCGGATACGATGACGTCTGCAGCGGAGTACAGCTGTGAGAGTTTGTCCGTATCACCTATTCGTCCAAAGTAGGTGTAGCTGACGGGGAGGGTGCTGAATAGTTTCTCCGGGTATTTGATTCTGCCGAATAAGGCCAGATGGAGTTTCTCTTGCGGGAATTCTTTCTTTTCAATCAATAGCCGGATTGCCTGAATCAGGTATTCCACTCCTTTGATAGGATCGTCGATACGGGCGGCTCCGAACAGAATGATATATTTGTCGGGCAGGGACAGTTCTTTGCGGGACAGTTCCTTGTCCATGATCCGGAAGTCGGCAAGTGAAAGCGTGTTGGGAATAACGGATATCGGCTTCTCTTTGAGCAAAGTGCTTTGCTGTACTTGTGAGGAGAGCCATTTGCTAACTGCAACGATATTCAGTCGATTGGTGGCATTGAACAGTTTCTGTTTCTTCTTGAATGTCCGGTGTGCCAGGTCGTTTTTGCCTGGGAAACGTAGGAAGGGACAGTTTCCGCATTCACTTTTGAACAGGCTGCAGGTATGGGCATGGTGGCAGATGGCTGTACATTCCCACATGTCGTGCAATGTCCAGACAATGGGCTTACCCGATTCGATGATTTCCCGTATGTTTCTCAGTGAAAGCATTCCCTGGTTTATCCAGTGGAGGTGTATGATATCAGCTTCCCGGAATACGGGTAGTTTGGTTACATTGAAGCCGGTGTTGGCTATGGATATGGTAAAGAGGTTTTTCCGGCTGAAGAGATTGTTTGTCCAGATAACCAGTCTTTCCCATAAGAAGGTGTATTTTTTTTGCCAGTTTTTACCTACTGAAATCACCTGTTCCGATTGGCTTTCCTTGTGGAGGACGAGCATCTTCACGTCTGTTCCCGCTGTATAGAGCGACTCCATCAGGCGTCTGGCAGCAATGGCGGCTCCGCCTGTTTTCTCGGACGTATTGATTATAAGTACTCTCATGTTGCGGAATGTTTTGGCAAAAGTACAGCTTTTACCGCTTTATATCCACAAATTCGCGGTTTTTTTAGCCAATAAAGGCGAAAGTATCTATCTTTGCAGAGGAAGTTTTATTATCATTTGACAATGAATATGGGAGAAAAAGGTTTGAAATGGTTGGAACAGCTCTGGCAGTGCTTTCTCAGTATAGTGAAGATTCTGTTGCAGTCCAAGTGGGGTACACGTTTACCGTCTTCTTTCAGCAATCCGGATGAGTTGCTGATATTGGCTAACGGTCCTTCGCTGAACCGTACCGTAGAAGAATCCGCGGACTTCATACAAGGAAAAACTTTACTGGCTGTGAACTTTTGTGTAAGCTCACCTATGTTCGAGCGTCTCCGCCCTGAGCTTTATCTGATTGCCGATCCGTTGTTCTGGATTGTTCCTGAGAAGCGCGTGCAGCTTTTCAAGACAATGGCCGAGAAAACTACCTGGGACATGAATTTTTTTGTTCCTGCCCGTGCTCTGAAAGATAAAGAATGGCAACCCTTATTGGCCGGTAATCCTCATATCAAACTCTATATTTATAACACAACGCCCATTGAAGGCTTCCAGAGTTTCTGTAACTGGATTTTCCGTAAAGGATGGGGTGTTCCCCGTCCGCACAATGTGCTGATACCTTCTATTGCCATGGGGTTGCGTCTGCCATTCCGGAAGATTTATCTGGCAGGTGCCGATCACTCTTGGTTGCCGGAAATCACAGTAACGGATGATAACGTAGTATTGATGCACCAGAAGCACTTCTACGACCAGAACAAATCGCAGGCCGACACCGTGAAGCAGGAGAATCTGAATAGCGCACGACTTTATACGATTCTTTATCACATGCATGTAGCCTTCAAGTCTTACTTTATTCTCGAAGCCTACGCCCGCAAATTGGGTAAGGAAGTAATCAACGTTACCCCCGGTTCTTATATCGATGCTTTTAAACGGATGAAAATATGAAAGATGGAATAATTATTCAGGCACGTACCGGTTCCACCCGGTTGCACAATAAGATACTGCTCCCTTTCTATGGCGAACAGCGCATTATCGACATTCTGATAGCCAATATCAAACAGGCTTGTCCGGATAAGTGTATCATACTTGCCACGACCAACCGTCCGCAGGATGATGTACTTGCCGAAGTAGCCCATCAGGCAGGCATCCTCAGTTTTCGTGGTGATGAGGACAATGTGCTCGATCGCTTTATCCGTGCTGCCGAAGTCTTCGGCGTGGATCGTTTTATCCGTGTTTGTTCGGATAATCCTTTTCTGCGTCCCGAAACTTTCAATACTTTCTTTGCTGAACATGCTTTTTGTCCGGCAGATTATATCGCCTATGGCTTTGCTGACGGGCGTCCTACTATTAAATCTCACTTGGGTTTATATTCCGAGCTGACAACGATCAATGCTCTGCGTCGTGCGGCAGTTTCCACACAAGAGAAACTCCACATCGAGCATGTCACCATCTATCTTTATACACATCCTGAAAAGTTCAAGGTGCGTCTGCTTCCTTTGCCTGCCGAGTTGGAGGGCCGTTTCGATCTTCGTTTCACCCTCGATACGATGGAAGACTTTACCCTGCTACAAGAGCTTTATGCTACTTTCTATGAAAAGACTGATCGTAGTGTTCATGCCCTGTTGCAACTGGTGCAATCGCATCCCGAATATCGTGCCAAGATGCTGGAGAATATTGCAAGAAATGAAAAATAGGAAATTAATTATGAATAGTGAGTGATGAATATCTTCCGCTACGCTCACAATCCATAATCCATAATTCATAATTCATAATTCATAATTCATAATTTCATGAGTACTTATATAATAGGAGAAATCGGACAGAACCATAACGGTTCCGTCGACATAGCCAAGTTGATCGTAGACTTGGTGTCCCGCCCTGTTCGTGAAGAAGTGTTCAATATAGAACTCCGTCCGATGGATGCGGTGAAACTGACCAAGCGTGATCTGAATGAGGAACTGACGGACTCGCAGATGAACCGTCCGTATGATTCTCCCCATTCTTTCGGACGCACCTATGGCGAGCATCGCGCTTTCCTGGAACTGACGGACGAAGAGCATCTGGAAATCTATAAGCATGCCAAGGCTTTAGGTCTCGATTTTGTGGAAACGCTTTGTTCCAAAGGCTGTCTCTCCTTGTTGAAGCTCTTCACTCCCGACCGCCTGAAAGTGGCAAGCCGTGACCTTACCAACTTGCCGTTGCTGGAAGTAATGGCCGAAACGAAGATACCTATTATCCTGTCTACCGGTATGGCAGGCAAGAAGGAACTGGATGATGCTTTGGAAGTTATCACTCGCTATCATGATAACATTTCTATCTTGCATTGTGTATCCCAGTATCCCACACAGCCCGATAATCTGAATTTAAAGACGATTTCTTATCTGAAACAGCATTATGGTCAATACTGTATTGGTTTTTCAGATCATACCATTGGCATTGCTGCCCCTATCGTTGCTGTAGGTATGGGTGCGGAGATCATCGAAAAGCATGTCACTATCGACCGTCGCATGAAAGGAACCGATCAGCAAGGTTCGCTCGGACCTGATGGTGTGAACCGCATGATACGTGATATCCGTATTGCCGAACGCTGGCTGGGAAAAGAAGATTTGTATATCGACTCCTCGGTGGCTTCGGCAAAAGTGAAACTGGAACGTTCTATTGCAACGAATAAAACCTTGCATCCCGGAGACATTATTACTGAAGATGATATCCATTTGTTAAGTCCCGGTAATGGCTTTAAATGGGCCGAACGTGAGAAGGTAGTAGGGCATAAAGTATTGAAAGAAATTCCCCGTAATGAGATCATTTATCCGAGTTCTATCATTTAACTGTTATTGAATTATGTTGCCGAAATTAGTGATTACCGATATTGATGGTGTGTGGACCGATGGCGGAATGTATTATACTGCTGAGGGAGATGTTATGAAACGTTTTTCAGTGAAAGATGGTTGGGGGGTGATATTCCTGCATAAATTGGACATACCTGTTGCCATTATGACCGGAGAAAATTCACAAATCGTTCAGAAGCGTGCGGATAAGCTGAAGATCAGCCATTGCTATATAGGCGTGAAAGATAAAGTCGCTCAGGCCGAAGAAGTCTGCCGGGAACTGGGCATCACACTGGATGAGGTTGCCTTTATCGGTGATGATTTGAATGACTTGCCTTTACTGCGGAAAGTAGGCTTTAGTGCCTCTCCTTGCAATACTCCTGACTATGTGAAGCAGGAAGTAAAATACGTAACGGTTGCCCACGGTGGGCATGGCGCTTTCCGTGAGTTCGTAGAAAAGATATTGCAAGATAATGGAGCACTGCAGTCGGTTATTGCATCTTGCCTGGAGTGTTGAGCCGTACTTTGGAAGGACGAATAATTCCTAATCCGTAATCGCGAATAAAGAATAAGGGCAAGAAGAAACTTTTTAAGATACAGAGAACTCCTTTGTCTTTCTGAGGGAACAGTTCGTTCCTGTAATGGACACAAATCAATCCGGCCTTGATTATCTCATACAGGGTTCCTGTTTTCATGCATGCAATTACCTGGCGGTCCGGTTTAAATTTAAATTGAATTCGTTGATACAGACGAAAATACTCGCGGCTGATTTGACGCTTCGTGTGGTCGTGCAAAGCACATAATGCAGTATAATAACCATACAACTTATTCTTGTTTGCCTGTCTGCTCGTAAAGGTGCTTGCATTTTCGTGCCTGCGCCAGTGTACAAGTACTTGGTTGATGTATTTTACATCTCCCATGCTGCTGCATAGTGTGTAAACGAGGCTGTCGTATGATACATTATATGTTTCGAACTGGTGGATAAGCGGAAGCACTTCCCGACGAAAAAGAATCTGATGCCCGTATGCTTTAGGGTTGACAAGTACACTAAGGGGATGCGGATGTTCTCCCCAATCCTTTTTGTGCAGCAGTCCCATATTCGGATTCTTTTGATTAAACAATACCGAATTGTGAAAGATAAGCGTGGAATCTCCGATCTCTCTGATCAGGATTTCTATTTTGTTCGTTTCCCATATATCATCCTGATCGGCACTGGCTATATAGTATCCATTTGCCTTTTGGTAGGCTGACAGGAAATTCTGATTATATCCCAGTCGCCTTGAATTCTGGAACAAATGAATGATGCCAGGGTATCTTTCCTGATAATCATGAATGATTTCAAGGGTGTTATCAGTAGATAAGTCATCCTGGATAATGATTTCTATGGGAGAGTAGGTTTGGTTTAGGAGAGACATTAATTGCTCTTTTAAATATCTCTCTCCATTGTAAGTGCACATTACAATGGAAACAGTTTTATTTGTCATTTTTGCGTGTCTTTAAGAATGCTCAATTGCCTTGATAATTTCTTCTTTTTCCGGTGTGGAGAATGTACAGGGGTAGCTTTGCATACCTCGTACCGCTTTCAATCCTTTCTGATTATATCTCCAGTTAGCCAGTCTGTTTACCCAACGTAACAGGGGATGTTTATGAGTGAACTCCATAATCTTCCTTTTGCCGGAGATTTCGGCAGTGTCTTTAGGCATGTCGCTGATGCTGCAAATAAAGGAGAAAGCATCTTCAAGCGTGTCACCTTCCCGGGCTGCCAGTAATTCTGATAACGCCAGAAGGAAACCTTGATATTCCTCCCGATATTTATGAGAAGTTTTGATAACTGAAACAGGTACGGTGGTTTCGGCTGCGGAACCTGTAATATGTTCGCGGGCACTGTAGAAGTAGGGCAGTGTGGCATATTTGCCGAAGATGAGCGCAGCGTGATTAAAGAACTCTTCCGCCAGGAAAAGGTTGCGGAAGCGCAGGCTTCCATCCGGGTTGAAACAAGCTGCATACATCCTTTGAAAAGCCCGTGTCCGGATGACGGAGTAGAGCAATGAGGCATACATGTTCTTCTCTTGCAAAAGTCTTTCCCGGGGAGTCTCGCCCGTTACTTGTTTATCGAAGTAGCGGATATAGCGAGGGTAGAATGATATTTTCCCTTTACGGGGAGTGAAGGTCAGGTAATGTCCCTGTGCAGTGCTGTAATCAGGGTGTTCGTCCAGAAAGGCAGTCATTTGTGCAATGCCGGAAGGGACAGCGAAATCATCATCAGCACAATAAAGTACATAGGGTGTACTAATCATGGGGAGCACCTCTTTCAGTTTCAGTAGGAAATGCAGTTTAGGGCGGTGCAGATAAGTGATGTCCGGGTACTTCTCCGCATCGGCAAACGGATGGTCGGATGAGTCGGGAACAAGAATCTTGATATCTGTGCGGCTATAGTAGTCGAGCAATCTGCGCAAGCGCTTGGGACGGTTGTGCGCAGGGATGATTACAGTTACATTTTGCAGTGTCATTATTGTATGGTTTTCTTTTTAAACAGATATTGAAGGCTTTCCCTGAATACGATCGACTTCAGGCTCCACATCAGGAATATGTAGAGTGAGGCGGCTAAAGCGACTTTCACTAATAAGGAGAGATAGATATTCTTCACATAACCTGCCACCCAGTAAGTAAAAGTCATTACGGCTACAGATATAATGAGGTAGGGAGCTATATCCTTCAGTGTATTAAACAGGGAAATTCCGATATGTTTATGAGCAAAATAATGCCAGATAAGTAGCCAGAAGATATTGGCTGCTGTATAGACTATCAGCATGACATTCAGTCCGTACGGGTAACTACCCCACACGCATAATAGCTGGAAGATGCCCAGTGCGATGGTGTTCCACATGTATATGTTCGGTCGGCCGATACTGTTCATCAGGTTGGAGTAAAGAGTTGAAATAGGCATGAAGGCCCCCCATACGCACAGTATCTGCATGACGGGTACACAGGGTAGCCATTTCTCTGTGATGCTTATTACAATCAGTTCCTGCGAAACAATGGCGAGCCCCAGCATAGCGGGGAAACTGACAAAGGCGGTGAAGCGCATCAGCTTGCGGAATATGTTTTGCAAACGCTGCGTATCTTCCGAGGCTTCTCTGAATACAGGTTGCCCTACGCTGTTTATCATTCCGAAAATGGTGGAATATCCCATTGTTGTCCATTTGCTTCCCTGTGAGTAGTAACCGGCTTGCTGGATGGTGTAGAAACGTCCCAGCAATGCAGAGAAGATGTTGTTATTGATATGAGTGAAGAGCGAGGTAAAGAGTAATTTACTGCTGAAAGGCAATAATTCCCGCAATGGGTGAAAGCGGAACGAAAAAGTAGGTCGCCAAGGAGAGAATATCCAAAGCAAGATGGTGTTGGTACTGACGTATACAACGGTTTGTACGGCAATTCCCCAGTATCCCCAGCCATGGTAGGCACAACTGACACCTGTAATACCCGAAATGAGGATGGCGGCTATCTGTATCTGACTACGCTCTTTTACCATGAGATTACGGAAAAAGTAAGCCGTAGGGGCAGTACCGAAACTTCCGATGAAGAAACTCAGAAATTGGAAACGGGCCAGCCGGGTAAGCTCGGGGGTATGGTAGAAGTCAGCGATAAAGGGGGCACAAAGAAAAAGTATGAGGTAAAGTGATGCACCGATACTGATGTTGAACCAGAATACGGAATTATAATCTTCATGCTTTACCTCCTTCTTATTGACAAGTGCCAGGATGAAACCACTCTCCGAGAAAATTCCGGCCATGGCAGAGAAGATGGTCAATACGGCCACCATACCATAGTCTGTTGTAGATAACAACCGGGCAAGGAATATGCCGAAGACGAGGTTTAGCAGTTGCATGGCCCCGTTGCCTATTCCGCCCCAGAATAATCCTTTTGCTGTTTTCTCTTTGAGTGACGCTTCCATTAATTACTTCACTTCGCTACCGGGTTTCACTTCTTTCATGGTAGTAACCACGGAGAGTGAACCGTCAAAATTCTCGGCAGAAAGGATCATACCTTCACTGACGATACCTTTCAACTTACGCGGTGCAAGGTTGGCTATGAAGCATACTTGCTTGCCTACCAGCTCTTCCGGATTGTAATGCTGTGCAATACCGCTGACAATGGTACGGTTCTCCAATCCATCGGCAATCTTGAATTGCAGTAATTTATCGGCTTTAGGAACTTTCTGACATTCCAATACGGTACCTACGCGAATATCCAGTTTCATAAAGTCATCGAACTCAATATTCGGGCGGATGGGGTTGGCTTTGTAGCTGGCTTCCTCATTGGCCTTCTTGGTATCGAGCAACTTCTGTACCTGTGCTTCGATAACGCTGTCCTCTATCTTTTCGAACAGTAGTTCAGGTGTCGCTAATTGGTGACCTGCTGGCAATAGATTAGTGCTGCCCAGAGTAGCCCAGTCAAAACTGTCCATGTTCAGCATGTTACGCAATTTCTCGCTGCTGAACGGCAGGAACGGTTCGAATGCAATGGCCAGATTGGCAACCAGTTGCAGGGAGATATTCAAGATAGTGGCTACGCGGTCCATATCCGTTTTGGCAATCTTCCAGGGTTCGGTATCTGCCAAGTATTTGTTTCCGATGCGGGCCAGGTTCATGGCTTCCTTCTGTGCATCGCGGAACTTGAATACATCCAGTAACTTTTCTACTTCTGCTTTTACGTCAGAGAATTCTTTCAATGTTTCGCGGTCGTAATCCGTAAGTTCACCGGCAGCAGGCACTACACCATCGAAATACTTTTTGGTGAGTTGCAGAGCACGGTTCACGAAGTTACCATAAACAGCCACTAACTCATTGTTATTGCGTGCCTGGAAGTCTTTCCAAGTGAAGTCATTGTCTTTTGTCTCAGGTGCATTGGCAGTCAGCACATAGCGAAGCACATCTTGCTTACCCGGGAAGTCTGCCAGATATTCGTGCAACCATACAGCCCAGTTGCGTGAAGTAGAAATCTTATCACCTTCCAGATTCAGGAATTCATTACTCGGTACATTGTCCGGTAAGATGAAACTACCTTCTGCTTTAAGCATGGCAGGGAATACGATGCAGTGGAATACGATATTATCTTTACCGATAAAGTGGATCAGACGTGTTTCGGGGTCTTTCCACCAGGTTTCCCAAGTGTCGGGCAACAATTCTTTTGTATTGCTGATGTAACCGATAGGGGCATCGAACCATACATATAACACTTTTCCTTCTGCACCTTCTACAGGCACCGGAATACCCCAGTCGAGGTCACGGCTTACTGCACGCGGTTGCAAACCCATGTCAAGCCAGCTTTTGCATTGACCGTATACGTTGGGGCGCCACTCTTTATGGTCTTCCAAAATCCATTGGCGTAACCAGCTTTCGTGTTGGTCGAGCGGCAGGTACCAATGCTTTGTTTCACGCATTACAGGCTTACTTCCACTGATGGCACTTTTCGGATTAATCAGGTCTGTGGGGCTGAGGCTTGTACCGCACTTCTCGCATTGGTCGCCATAGGCACCTTCTGCATGGCAGTGGGGGCATTCGCCCGTAATATAGCGGTCGGCAAGGAAAGTTTTGGCTTCCTCGTCGTAATACTGCATACTGGTTTTCTCGATGAATTCACCTTTGTCATACAGCTTGCGGAAGAATTCCGAAGCAGTGTCGTGGTGAGTTTTTGAAGTCGTACGACTATATACATCGAATGAAATGCCGAACTCTTTGAATGATTCTTTGATAAGTGTATGGTAACGGTCTACTATATCCTGCGGCGTCACGCCTTCTTTCTTGGCGCGTATGGTGATGGGTACTCCGTGCTCGTCCGAACCTCCGATAAAGATTACATCTTCTTTTTTCAGTCTCAGATAGCGAACGTAGATATCAGCGGGTACATAAACTCCTGCCAGGTGTCCGATATGAACCGGTCCGTTAGCGTAGGGCAATGCCGACGTAACGGTAGTGCGTTTGAATTTCTTTTCCATTGTGATATATGTATCTCTTTTGTTATGAGCGCATTTTGGTGTGCAAAGATAGCAGTTTTCCACTCAAAGAAAAAGAGAAGACAATGAAATATCCGACTACATGTGGCAGAAATCTATATTTATTGGTGGCTTAACTGGAATAATATCAATATCGGATTGCTGTCTTCGCTCCAGTTCCCGAACATCTGTTTTGTGTTCTCGCTCAATCCGTCTATCTTCAGTGCAGTATTTACAGTTTCCTCGCTATAGTTAGAACTGCAAATTAAGTAATTGTCTGCCACTCCACTGATAGTCAAATTTCCCAGCAGTTTGTTTTCTTCTGTCAGGTTTAGGCTGTGTATGTTACCTTCTGTTTTGGAAATCCAGAAGAATTGCGGGAGTGGAAAAGTGGATGAAGAGCAAAAATATCCGTTCGCTGTTTCATAGAAGGCATTTATATCTTTGATGTGTTTCATATCAAGCATAAATGCTCGTGAATTTCCTTCCAGTGCTTTCAACTCTTCTTCCTTGAAATACTTATCCGAAAAAAGATTTGCCGTTAGGTCGATATTTTTACCATTTACGTTGTAAATCTCCGGTGTGAAACGTTGGTAAAAGTATACTTTGTCGCCGGAGCGATATAGATAGTGGGAAGAATGTCTGGGTATTCTTAGTTCATCCATTTCGGTCAATGCAGGTTTGAGCAAAGATTGTATTTTCTTGTCTTTCCTGGAGTATGTAGCTAATTTATCTCGAATTTTGCCTTGATCATATATCTCTGATAGGACTATGTATTCTTTATCAATGATGGCGAATTCCATGAAATAACATTTCAGGTCAATCTCCTCATATTGTCTGAAATCATTTGCATCGTATTTGATAATCTTTTGGCGGACATTGTCGGCTATATATATATTCCCTTCAGCATCCACATCAAAGTCAATGGGTGCTATGTATTCTCCGGGACCCTCCCCGGTCCGGTTCAATACTTTGATAAACTTACCGTTTTCATTGAATACAAAGACTCCTATGTTGGCACTTTTGTCCAAAATATAGAAATAATTGTTTCGAAATAGCATTTTGTCGATCTTTCCGATTAGGGAATTGTCTGTCAGTTCCAATGGAATATACTTTACTTCACATATCGGGTTGATGTCCGATGTTTGAACAGTATCCAGTTGAAAACCCATAGCGTTCGTGTTGGCTGGTCTGGAGCTTGGCTGACAGGAAAGGAGCAGGATGCTTAAAAAAGGAAATAGAAGTTTTTTCATGTTTTAAAGAATTAAATTAAGAGAGTATTTTATTTCTTGTCTCAAAGATAGGCTTTTTTATCAATGATTGCAATATTACAGAATTGGTTTTTCAATCCTAGATTTCTTCTTGTTAATTTAATATTGCATCTTGTCCAAAGAAGAAGCGTGAAAAATGTAGTTTATCCATGCTCCATGCTATTACTATACATCCACTCACGGTGATTGCAACGGATATGATCATAAAAAGTATTCCGGTGGGCTCAAAGAATAAAAATGATAGGAACATCTTGCATAATATTGTGAAAAGAGGGGAGAAGAGAAATATGACAAGGGTATTTGAACTGTACCTGAGCTATATCAGAACCATATTTGCTCCGTACTTTCTCCATCTGGAAGTACCTCTGGGTGGAGAAAGTGCGGGGTTGGTACGGAGCAAGTATGTCTCAAGTATGTTCCGTGCAGCTTTTTGAGTTATCTTTTGGATAGAAAGGCGTTAAAAAATGTTCCTCATTTGCTTTGCTCGATATTTATTCCGTGTTTTGTATAACGTAAAACATGTAACGTAAAGTGCGTAATACTATTTATAAAAATAGAGAAGATGAAACATGCTATTAAAGTCATCGCTTTCGATGCAGATGATACCCTTTGGAGTAACGAGCCATTTTTTCAAGAAGTGGAACGAAAATATACAGACTTACTGAGTGAATACGGAAGTACTGAAGAGATTTCGGCAGAGTTGTTTAAGACAGAAATGGGAAATTTGGAATGTTTGGGCTATGGTGCCAAAGCATTCACCATCTCAATGGTTGAAACAGCTTTGCGGGTGAGTGGACAGAAGATTTCAGCAGAGAAGATACAGCAAATAATTCTTTTAGGTAAATCTCTGCTCCAGATGCCGATTGAATTGCTACCCAGTGTGGAAGAAACTCTGAAAGCTTTGAAAGAACAAGGGGACTATCGCCTGGTAGTGGCTACGAAAGGTGATTTGTTGGATCAGGAGCGTAAATTGCAACGTTCCGGACTGATGCCTTATTTTGATTACATTGAAATAATGTCTGATAAGACGGAGAAAGAATATACTCGCCTGCTGCAAGTCCTTCAGGTCGCTCCGGAAGAATTCCTGATGATCGGTAATTCTTTGAAATCCGATATTAAGCCGGTACTGGCTATCGGGGGATACGGAGTATACATTCCTTTTGAGGTGATGTGGCAGCATGAGGTGGTGGATACATTCAACCATCCCAGACTGAAACAGATGAAAAATCCGATGGAATTGTTGGGCTGGCTTTAATAATACAGGTTAAATGTTTGCGCCTATTTGCTTTATCCAATATTTATTCCGTATTTTGTGTTACGTAAAAAGTGTAACGTAAAATATGTAATGCTGCTTATGAAAGCTCAGAAGATACAACCCCGGAATCCTTTTTTAGTGTATGGTTATGCGAGTCCTCGTTATTTCTGTGATCGTGAAGCTGAGACACAACAGATATTGTCGGCTTTGGAGAATGAACGAAACCTGACATTGATAGCACCTCGCCGTATGGGTAAGACGGGATTGATAAAAAATGTCTTCTATACCCTGCAAGAGCAGAAGCCGGAAGTTGCCTGTTTCTATATGGATATTTTTGCTACGCGCGATTTATCCTCTTTGGTTCGTTTGTTGGCAAAGACTGTATTAGGGCGACTTGATACACTCAGTGAGAGTGCTTTGCATAAACTTACCTCCTTTTTTCGTTCCTGTCGTCCGGTGATCAGTGCGGATGAGTTGACGGGAGTTCCTACAGTTACGTTAGACTTTGTTGCCGATAAGTCTGAACAGACATTGAAGGAAATCTTCGATTATATGGCTGCTTCCGGTAAGAATTGTTATCTGGCTATTGATGAGTTTCAGCAAATCACTTCTTATCCTGAGGAAGGCACGGAAGCGTTGCTTCGTTCTTATATCCAGTTTATCCCGAATGTCCGTTTCATCTTTGCAGGTAGCAGCCAGCATTTGATGCAGGAGATGTTTGTTTCCGCCAAGCGTCCTTTCTATCAGAGTACTCAATTGATGGTGCTTCGTGAGATTGATGAAGAGTCCTATTATCGGTTTGCAAGGAACTTTTTTGAGTTGCAGGGGCAAAAGTTGGATAAATCTGTATTTCATTGGATATATAGCCGCTTTGAGGGACATACCTGGTATATGCAGGCAATGCTGAATCGGTTGTATGAGCGAAATGAATCGGTTGTAGATGCCACTCAGGCAGAACAAGTATTGATGGGACTCCTTGAAGAAAATACGCCTGTTTATCAGAATCTGATCATTATGTTGACGGACAATCAGCTGGCGCTGATGAAAGCTATCGCGCATGAAGGGAAAGTAACGGCACCCAATAGTGGAGAGTTTATCTTGGGGCATGGGCTGAAGACTCCGAGCAGTGTCAATGCAGCTTTGAAATCGTTGGTGGAGAAAGAGCTTGTCTATAAATCTGCTGACGGATATATGGTTTACGACCGTTTTATGGGGATGTGGCTGTTGCGGAACTGACGAGCCGGTCTAATATTTACGGTCTACGTGATACTCTACTCGGTAGATATGATCGAAATGTTCCGTCCATTCGTTCGGGGCAATGCCGATTTGCAGACCGTAAAAGCGAGTACCCTTTTCACGGTGTACACTCATTTGTTCTAATAATTCCGGTTTACATTCAGGGATGCGATAATCGCTGATAAGTAAGACATCTGCATTCATGTAGCGGTTTTCATCAAGCATTCTGAAAGTGTCTTTCAGCATTTGGGTGGCATCTGTGTCTCCACTAAAAGGATGGCTGAAGAATTCCATTAGTTTCAATCGGTCGCGTCGTATATCAATGGTTTTGGTAGACACAGAGAATGAAATCAGAAAACATTCCCTGTTTTGAAGTTCTGCAATCTCTATGAGCTTTATCAGTAGGGAGTTAGCCATCTTCTCCGGTTTTCCGGTCATGCTGCCCGAGGTGTCGAGGCATACAATCATAGGGCCTTTCAGGACTGCCGGTTTTACTTCCAGACGTCTGGAGGGTTGCATGATTTCCGATTTGTAACGGAAGGTTTGCAGCTTCTGTGTGAAGTATTTCAGCATAAAGACATCTTGCAGCTCATTGTCTGCATAGTATAGCAGTTCCGAGGGGAGCAGGGCATTCAGGTCATTGCCGATGGTGACACCCAGAATGTCACTCTTTTGAGAGTGAGCCAGTCTATAGGCACTACCTTCCGTCACATATACTTGTTTGCTACCCTCATCGTCGGCTATTCGCCCCATACGGTTGGCTACTTTCAGCAGTTCGGGATATTCCTTTTGCAGTTTTACAATCTTCCGGATATTCTCAAAATCTATGGTATTCCATAGCCCGTTCATCATGCTCCATGCCTGATAGAACTCTTCTTTATCCACTTGGTGCTCTTCCAGATATTCCGGTATCTTATTCAGGCTGGTTTTTAGTTTCTTTTCCAGAAAGTCCTTCTTGATATCCAGGTTTTTCTCTTTCTGCTCCTGTTGTTTTTGATGAAAAGAATCTTCCCAATCTTTCAGCATTTTCTCCCAGACAGTAGAGTCATGCTGCTTATCTTTATCTCCGAACATGTGTTCGTAGAACGGTTCGTCGAAAGCATTTTCTCTATAATCGTCTTTGATCTTTCTCAATAAAGCTTGCCAACCGTCCCGCTTCTCCTTAATCCAGTTCAAGGCACTTTCCATTTCTCCAAGTTCGGATTGAGCTCTCTGCATCTGGAACTTTTCCTGTTCGAGAAACTGCCAGACAAACTGCGTGGTGATGTCATAGAATATGCGTGCACGGACCTCATCGCCTAACACCAGAACTCTGATGGAAGGATTGTTCATGATGGCCAGTAGATAGAGCAACAAGGGATCTTCTGTTTCGCCGTATAGAGTCTTGGCGCATTCTCCTGTCTGCACAAATTTCTCGACTATCTTTGTATAGAAGTGGATGTCATACTTCTTTTTGGTTAGCCCCGCCATATTGTTGCAAATTGAATTGTAACTTTTCCTCTTCGATCTCTACATTCCGCAGTCTTTTTAATACTTCATCCGAGTAGCGGATGATTAACTCTTTATCAGCCGGTGCGACGAACAGGTTGTCCGTACATAAGGAACTGGTAAAGGTTGATAGTTGCTGGAAGAGTTGATTCAACTCGTTTCGGTAATTGCGGAGAGTAATCTGAGGCAATTTGTCGAACAGGCTTTGAGGGGATTTGCCGGATGCAGGGAGTGTTTTCTCTCCTTTTTTCCTTTGGCTCATCGGATATCGTACGCCGTCTATCAACAGGTATTCCGTTCCTTCCCTGTACAGGTTTACCCGTTGCTGGGAGGCAGATGATGAGGGGGTTCCGCCCGGGTAACAACGAATGATGGAACGTCCCGGATTCAATGGGTCGGGATAGATAACAGCTTGTTTCGGCGCATTTTCTTTCTTCTGTTCTTTCAGAGCCAGATAGTCTACGGCAAAGATGTATGTATGGCCTGTTCCGTGTTCCTCTACATGGTAATAGAAGTAGTCTGTAATTTCCAGTTCATTCCTGGGGGAACAGTTGTTCTTGAAGTCTTCCAAAGCCTGGCGTACACGGCTGATCCGGATGTCGCTTTTAATCGCTTCAGTGATTTCTTCCATTTTTTCCAGGCAGGAGGTGAATAGCTCCCGGATGACCAATTGATGAATCGGCTCACATTCATCTACCTCATTCCACAAACAATGGTATAGGGGCAGCAAGTCTGATGAGTTGACCTCTGTACGTCCGTTAATGAAAGCTGAGGCTTTCAGCAATTGTACAATGTTTTTCCAGCGGCGATCGCTTATATATACGTTTCGGGCAGTGCCTTCATCATCCAGTAGAAGCCGTTTCAGTTGGCGGCGAACGTTCGTAATGTAGTGCAGAATCTCGGCAGATAGTGAAATCCGGTTGATCTGTCCGCGCCAGTCTGCATATTCTTCTTCACTGATTTGCAGTTCTGAAGGCACGTTTATTTCTTTATCGTTGTCATCGAGCAGCATGTTGTAAAAAGTCTGTTCGTCCTTTACACAGGTGCAGATGATACGCAGCAGGAACCGATCCCACAGAGCCTCAAGTCCTTCGCCGTGTGCTGGTAACTCGTTACTGGCGGCAATCAGAAGTTTTAGTGGTAACTTAATTTCGCTATCGCCATTCCGATAGATTTTCTCGTTGATGGCGGTGAGCAATGAATTTTGTATGGCAGGTCCCGCTTTCCATATCTCATCCAGAAACACTACGCTTGCCGTAGGCAGATACCCATCAATGGCACGTTCGTATTTATCAAACTCTTTCAGTCGGTTGATGCTGATAGGACCGAATATCTCGTCGGGAGTAGAAAAGCGTGACATCAGATATTCAAAAGCTTTTGCTCCCTTAAAGGCAGATTTTAGTCTACGCGCCACCATGGACTTAGCTACCCCCGGAGGACCCAGCAAGAGAACACTTTCGCCTGCCAATGCTGCCAATAGTGACAGGCTGAGTTCAGTATCCTTCTCGTAAACCCCTTGGTTGATGGCGGTTAATAGTTGTTGTATTCTGTTTCTGATGTCCATAATTCTTCTTGTTTACACTTCATTTTAGGTATGAAGCTTCAAAGATATGAAATCTTTATACGGAATGCTGACAATTATTTTGAATTATTGCAGATAAAAAGTTATCTTTGGTGCAGTATTTCCAAAAGAACAGCATTTTACAAAAAGGATATCTAATTTAAGAATGAACAAGAGAAATGCTATGAAAATGAAGGAAGAGAGAAAACAATGGCTACATTTCTACAACCGTATATTGTCCGGTGTATTGGTCTTACTGGGTTTTAATGCATGTGACGGGACGGGGGCTGATGAATATGGAACACCTTATTGTCGTTTTGAGATTAAAGGTAAGGTACTCGATGAACTACGCGAACCTGTAAAGGATGCAAGGGTTATCGTAAAGGAACTTACGTCGGATGGAGAACCGATGGGAGCTTATTACACTGATACTCTGTATACTCAAGAGAATGGAGAGTTCCGATTCTTAAATGAGCAGGCAGGTGGCTATGGTAAATACCGCTTAGTGTGTGAAGATTCACCGGGTATTTATAAAGCAGACTCAACTGACATAAAAATGGAGCCGACAGGTGGTAAAGGCTGGTATCAAGGCAGTGACACTAAAGAAGTAGATTTTGTACTGAAGAAAAAGAATGAATAATCTTTCATTACGTAAACAGCTTGCTCTGGAAATAAACCGGAAGATCTGGAATAACCTGAAAGAACTGCACCCTCTGAAGCAGCTCTTCTGGGAGTGTACTTTGCGCTGTAATCTCCACTGTAAGCATTGCGGAAGTGACTGTAAACGAATGGCGGCAGTGGAAGATATGCCTGCTGAAGATTTTTTGCGTACTATCGATTCCATTACTCCTTATGTAAATCCCAATAAAGTAAGTATCATCATCACTGGTGGAGAACCCCTGATGCGGGAAGACCTGGAAAAAGTCGGGCTGGCCCTCTACCGTCGTGGTTATCCGTGGGGCATGGTCTCCAATGGACTTTATCTGACAAAGGAACGCTTGCAACGTCTCATGGCTGCCGGATTGCATTCCATAACTATCAGTCTGGATGGTTTTGCCGAAGATCATAATTGGTTGCGGGGACATCCTGAGAGCCATCATAATGCTTTGGAAGCCATAAAGATGCTGGTACATGAACCGGAGCTGACCTGGGATGTGGTGACCTGCGTTAACCGACGTAACTACCCTTATCTGGACGAATTAAAAACATCTCTTTATAAAATAGGCGTTCGCCAATGGCGGATGTTTACTATCTTTCCGGTTGGCCGTGCTGCTTCGCATCCTGAGTTCCAGCTGACAGATGAAGAATTTACCGGACTTATGGACTTCATTAAAGAAATCCGTAAGGAGGGAAAGATACATTTGAGTTATGGCTGCGAAGGCTTTCTCGGCAAGTACGAAGGAGAAGTACGCGATAGCTTCTTTGCTTGTAATGCCGGTGTTACTGTCGGTTCTATCCTGATAGACGGTTCTATCTCTGCTTGTCCCAGTATCCGGAGTGATTTTCATCAAGGGAATATCTATCGGGACAATTTTATGCAGGTATGGGAAGAACGCTTCCGGCCATTCCGTAACCGCGATTGGATGAAAAAAGATGCTTGTGGCGATTGTTCCTTCTTCCGTTATTGCGAGGGTAACGGGATGCATCTTCGTGATGAAAACGGTAATCTCCTGTTTTGTCATTCAAAGAGATTAGCTCCTTGATTTATTTTAGTAACGCTTAAAAATAGTTTGGTACATCAATGATAATTTATCTCCCATTTTATTATCGGCTATTACTAAATTATTTTTCTCCTATTGGGAAAAAATAAATCAGTCTATTCTTCCTCTTCGTATTTCTTTTGTTTTCCGATTGCAGGATTGCATAAAAGGTGTATATTTGTGACATCGTATCCTGAACTTAAAGTGAATAAACTATGATAACAAACCAATTGCTTCGTCCTGCCAGTATTGTAGTGGTGGGAGCATCCAATAATGTGCACAAGCCGGGAGGCGCCATCTTGCGTAATCTTATTAACGGTGGCTATACCGGAGAACTCCGTGCCGTAAACCCCAAAGAGACAGAAGTACAAGGTGTAACAGCTTATGCCGATGTGAAGGATATTCCCGATACGGATATGGCTATACTTGCCATTCCGGCACAGATGTGTCCGGATGCTGTGGAGGTGCTTGCTGCTGAAAAGCAGGTACGTGCGTTTATCATCCTTTCCGCCGGGTTTGGTGAGGAGACACATGAGGGTGCGTTGCTGGAAGACCGTATTCTGGAAACGGTGAATAAGTATGGAGCTTCCCTGATAGGGCCGAATTGCATTGGACTGATGAATACCTGGCATCATAGTGTGTTCAGCCAACCCATCCCGCAACTGCATCCACAAGGAGTCGATTTGATATCCAGTTCCGGTGCGACCGCTGTTTTCATTCTGGAGAGTGCCGTAACGAAAGGTTTGCAGTTCAACTCCGTCTGGTCTGTGGGAAATGCGAAGCAGATAGGTGTGGAAGACGTATTGCAGTATATGGACGAGAACTTCCAACCGGACAAAGATTCTAAAATCAAATTACTCTATATCGAAAGCATCGGTGACCCCGACCGCCTGTTGTTTCATGCTTCTTCTTTAATTAAGAAAGGTTGTAAGATTGCCGCCATCAAGGCTGGCAGTAGCGAGAGCGGGAGCCGTGCGGCATCTTCGCATACAGGAGCCATTGCCAGTTCGGACTCGGCAGTGGAAGCTCTGTTCCGTAAAGCCGGTATTGTACGTTGCTACTCACGCGAAGAGCTGACTACAGTAGGATGTATCTTTACCCTTCCGGAATTGAAAGGGAAGAACTTCGCTATCATTACTCATGCCGGAGGTCCGGGCGTTATGCTGACTGATGCATTGAGTAAAGGCGGACTGAATGTCCCAAAACTGGAAGGCCCGGTTGTAGATGAACTGAAAGGAAAACTCTTTCCCGGTGCGGCTGTAGGAAATCCGATTGATATCCTGGCTACGGGAACTCCCGATCATCTGCGGCTCTGTCTGGAATACTGCGAAGAGAAATTCGATACGATAGATGCTGTTCTGGCTATTTTCGGTACGCCGGGACTGGTTACCATGTTCGAGATGTACGATGTGCTGCATGAGAAAATGCAGAGTTGCAGTAAACCTATCTTCCCCATTCTCCCTTCTATCAATACCGCCGGAGCAGAAGTTGCCGCTTTTCTTGCTAAAGGTCATGTGAACTTTGCCGATGAAGTGACGCTGGGCACAGCCTTGTCACGTATCATGAATGCTCCCCGCCCTGCTACCAATGAGATCGAACTCTTTGGTGTGGATGTGCCGCGTATTCGCCGTATTATAGATTCTATTCCCGAAGACGGATATATCCAGCCGCATTATGTACAGGCGTTGCTTCATGCTGCCGGTATTCCTATCGTTGAAGAATTTGTGTCTTCTAATAAAGACGAAGTACTGGCCTTTGCCCGTCGTACAGGTTTCCCCGTGGTGGCAAAGGTTGTGGGGCCTGTTCATAAATCCGATGTCGGTGGCGTAGTGCTTAATATAAAAGGAGAACAGCATCTGGCGTTTGAATTTGAACGTATGATGCAAATTCCCGAAGTGACGGGGATACTGGTACAACCTATGCTGGCAGGTACGGAACTTTTTGTAGGTGCCAAGTATGAAGCTAAATTCGGTCATGTGGTGCTCTGCGGTTTGGGTGGTATCTTTGTGGAAGTGCTGAAAGACGTTTCTTCCGGTTTGGCACCACTTTCGTACGAAGAGGCTTACTCTATGATTCATTCTCTCCGCGCTTACAAGATTATCAAGGGAACGCGCGGACAGAAAGGGGTGAATGAGGATAAGTTTGCTGAGATTATCGTACGCCTTTCTACCTTGCTACGCTTTGCTACGGAGATTAAAGAAATGGATATTAATCCGCTTTTGGCTACGGAGAAACATGTGATTGCAGTGGATGCCCGTATCCGGATAGAAAAGAAGTAGCTCGTAACTTGAATTCACATGAAACAGCGTATCCTGATATTCCTCATTTGTCTGATGCAGCTTCCACCGCTTTTTTCGGAAAGCATGGATCGCTTTTTCAGCCAGTACAACTTTAAGTTTATTACTGAAACTGCAGGGTTACCCTATAGTTTTGTGAGTGATATCTTCAAGGACTCCGAAGGATATGTATGGGTTACTACGCATTACGGAATAGGTCGCTATGACGGTTATCAATTCCTGAACTATGGCACTCAAACGGAACCGATATGTCTCAAGAACGACTTTGTTCATAAGGTCTGTGAGGACAACTTTCGGCGCCTTTGGATAGCCTCCGAGGGTGGCATCGACATTCTCAACCTGGATACTTATGCTTTGGTGGAGTTACCTGTTCCATCAGACAGCCCGCTACGAAGGTTGATGAATGAAAACGTAAGTACGGTTTATAAGGACAAGCAAGGTGATGTCTGGGTTTCTGCTAACAAGGATTTGTGGTGTATAGAACTGGATACTGAAGGAGCTATAAAGAATTACTATCATCTGGAGAGTGAGTGTGCTTCTCCGGTGCATGCTGTCACCGATCTGGGTTGGACAGTTTGTGCAGGTATTGACAATGAAGTGTGCCGCATCACGAAGCATGAAGGACATCTTCTGAAAGTGGAGAAACTGTCTGACAGCCTGGTTTCTTTCAGTGAAGATTGGCGGATCTCCTGTATGCAGGTAGACGGCGATTTGTTGTGGATTGGCTCTAACCGTGGCTTATTCAAATACCACCATACCGGGCAAAGTCTGAAACGTTATCGTTACTCCACCCACCGCCCCGGGATGCTGAGCCAGGCTTATATAACGGATATCAAACTAACGGAGCGGGGACACCTGATTGTATCCACCCTTAACGGACTGAATGTCTATGATAAAGACACGGATACTTTCTCGTTCATTCGTCAGACCAGTGAACGAGTGGGAGTTACCATCAACTGCAATGCCATCAACTGCCTGTTTACCGATGGTGAGACCATTTGGCTGGGTACTGAAACCGGTGGCATCAACCTGCTTTCTCCGAAGCGGCTTCAGACAAAACTGTGGACGTGTGGGAGTGCGGATACCGAAAACGATGCCCCTACGCCTGTGAATGCGGTGGATGAAGACAAAAACGGAAATCTTTGGGTTGCCCTGGTAGAGCGCGGTTTGTTGAAGTGGAATGAAGATAGTAAATTTTGTGTCCACCACCTCTTTTCTCCTAATGACATAACCTCTGTCAGCAACAATACCTTGATGGGTATCCTGATAGACTCCGATAACCGCCTGTGGGCATATACTTGGGGTGTGGGGATTAATGGGATCGACCTGAATATCCCCAATAACCGTACCTTCAAACGCTATACCCGCGAGAATATTCCTGAATTGGAAGGCGATTTTATCAACAGTGCCTGTGAAGATGTGATTAACCATGGAATATGGTTCGGTTCCACGCGCGGAGTACACTTCTACGACAAGCGGAAGGATACTTTCGTTCGTGTACTGTTCGATCAGTCTGATAATGAGTTTGAGGCCATCTATGCTTTACTGATTGACAGTAAGAAACGCCTCTGGGTAGGTACTACACAAGGTGTCTTTATCGTGGACCTTGCTTCTTTTGCCAAGTCAAATAAACGTTTTGATTATAAGTATCTCAAGTATAAACTGGATAATCCGCAGTCCACTCAACTGGAAAAGATCAACAGTATTCTGGAAGACAAAAACGGTACCATCTGGCTGGGTGGTAATGGAAGCGGCTTGTATCAGTTGACGAGTGACAAGAATAATCACTTTGTATTCAGAAACTATACGACGCGCCACGGGCTGCCTAATAATACCATTATCGGCATGGCGGAAGATGGACAGGGAAACTTGTGGCTGACTACGAACGATGGAGTGTCCCGGTTGAATATCCAGTCAATGACATTCAGCAACTATACGCAGGCCGATGGATTGCCTGCTACCCAGTTTTATTGGAATGGTATCCATTACTCGGAAAGGCATGATTTTATTTATATGGCAACCATAGACGGACTGGTTATTATTCACCCTGACGATGAGGCTTCACAGCCTGCGGATTCGCATGTGAAACTTTCTTCCCTGGCCATTGGTGGAAATATGATTTATCCTTCCAGTGGTGATTATCTGAAAAAAAATATCACTCTTGCTTCCGGTATTTTTCTGCATGAACGGGAGAACCGTTTCTCCATAGGTTTTACTACGCAGAATTATGGAAACAGTAGCCGTATCCGTTTTGCTTATCGTCTGGAAGGGTATGAGGAGGAATGGAACGAAACTCAGCCGGGTGATGGCATGGCCCGGTATACGGCTGTTCCACCGGGAAACTATACATTGCAGGTTCGTGCAACGGATGAGCTGGGACGTTGGTCGGAAGAAACGACCGAAATAAAAGTCGGAATCACGCCTTATTTTTATAAGTCCGGTTGGTTCTACCTGCTTCTTGCCATAGCCATTTGCATTGCTATCTATTTATTCTATAAGCGCAAGACCCGGAGCTATCGTGAACAGAAAGCACGACTGGAAAAGGAAGTGGAACTGCGTACGCAGGAACTGGCTGTCCAAAACAAGCAATTGGAGACCATGGCCCAACACGTGAAAGAGATTACGGAAGAGAAGATTGCCTTCTTTACAAATATCACGCATGAGTTCCGCACTCCGGTTACATTGATTCACGGTCCCATTGAGCATGCCCTGAAGGAGACACAGGACGAGGCGGTGAAGGCACAGTTACAGATAGCTGAACGGAATTCACGGTATTTGCTCTCCCTAGTCAATGAACTGATGGACTTCCGAAAACTGGACATCGATAAAGTGGTGTTGGATAAGCGCTCCTCGAATTTTGTCGAGTTCTTATCTGAGTTGCTGATACCTTTCAGGGTTTTTGCAAAGGAGAGGCAGATTGATATATGCACTTATTTCCGATTGGAGAATCCTTTCCTGATGATTGATCCCGGATATATGCGTAAGGTGCTGGTTAATCTGGTTTCGAATGCCATTAAGTTTACGCCCGATGGTGGTCGCATTGATATATTTGTGGCATCCATTAAGGGTGAAGGCGGAGAGAAGTTGCTCTATATGAATGTATGTGATACGGGACACGGTATTGTGACAGAAGACATGGAGAAGATTTTCGACCGTTTCTATCAATCTAAGAAGAGTATGAAATATCCGGTTTACGGGCAGAGTGGTACGGGTATCGGTCTTTTCCTGTGTAAACGGATTGTATACTTGCATGGGGGAGAGATTTTTGCCCGTAATAATCCCGGGCGAGGGGCTTCATTCCGTATGTTGATGCCGTTGGTTCCCGGTGAACAAGTGGGAACAAGAGGAGAAATAGTGGAAGATCCCGGTACTGTATACCTGCCGGATACCTTACAGCCGGAAGATACACAGAAGAAAGAGACCATCTTGATTGTGGAAGATAATAAGGATATGCGCTCGTATATCCGTACGTTGCTTGTGGGCGATTACCGTTTGTTTGAGGCAGGTGACGGGCAGGAAGCTCTTGAAATAGTTCAGAAGCATACGATAGATTTAATAGTTAGCGACCTGATGATGCCTGTGATGGATGGTATGGAGTTGTCCCGCCGCATCAAGGAGAATCTGGCCACTTCGCATATTCCGTTCCTTATGCTTACGGCGCTTCGCTCGGATGTGCAGGAAAAGAGGAGTTTCGAGATAGGTGTGGACGAGTATCTCTGTAAGCCTTTCGATGAAGAAGTGCTCCGGCTTCGTATTCGCAATATCCTGAATTTACGGAGGAAATATAAGAAGATGTTCTCATCCAGCAGCAATGTGGAAGAGCTGCATGTAAAGGAAGAGTCGCGGGACAAGACATTCATTACGAATGCCGTCAACCTGATGAAGGAGCACTATGCCGATGCGGAATATAACCTGGAACGTTTTGTGCGTGATATGGGATATAGCAAGACGCTCGTCAACAAGAAAATGCAGGACCTCACAGGGCAACCTATCGGACAGTTTATGAAGAATTACCGTCTGAACGTGGCGCAACGGATGATACAGGAAGGACCTGGAGACATCAATGTTTCGGAGATAGCATACGCTGTAGGTTTTAATGACCCGAAGTACTTCACTAAGTGCTTCAAAGAGTTCTTTGGGTATTTACCGAGTTCGAAACTGGGAAAGAAGGGGTAAGGTAGCTCGTTTACTATATTCGTCCCAAACTTTTCTATTTTCTCCTTATATAATAAAATAAACGCCTACTTTTGCACATCACCCAGAAGTAATGAATACCATGAAAACCAAACTCTATTTAGTTATTTTGTTAGTAGTAGGCTTGTCTACTTATTTATCTGCCAACCCTGTTAATGGCTTGCTTGAAAGAATTGATAAGGGAGCATCTAAGAAATTTGTTATTGAACTCAATAAAGGTGCGGACGACTTTTTTGAACTGGATCAGAAAGGTAGTAAAGTTGTTGTCCGTGGTAACAACTACGTGAATATAGCGACAGGTATCAATTGGTATCTGAAATATTATGCCGGTATCCAGCTATCATGGAACGGCATGCAGGCATCGCTCCCCGTGGTACTCCCTCCCGTTACTCAGAAAGAGCGTCACGAAACGTCCCTCTCACTTCGTTATGATTTCAACTATTGCACCTACTCTTATACGATGGCTTTCTGGGATTGGGAGCGCTGGGAGAAAGAAATAGACTGGATGGCTCTGCATGGCATCAATCTTCCTTTGGCCGCTGTAGGGCAGGAGTGTATCTGGTTCAATATGCTCCAAAAGCTGGGATATTCCAAAGAAGAAATAAACGGTTTTATAGCTGGTCCCGCCTTTCTGGCTTGGTGGGCCATGAATAATTTGGAAGGATGGGGCGGCCCCAATCCGGACTCTTGGTACGCACAGCAGGAAGCTTTGCAGAAGAAAATATTGAAGCGCATGCGTGAGTATGGCATTAAACCTGTATTTCCTGGATATTCCGGAATGGTTCCGCATGATGCTGACGAGAAGTTGGGACTGAACCTGACCAAGTCCGATCTGTGGAATGGCTTTACCCGTCCGGCTTTTTTGCAGCCTACTGATGCTCGTTTTGCCGAGATAGCAGATTTGTATTACCGGGAGCAGGAGAAGCTTTTCGGCAAGGCGGATTATTACTCTATGGACCCCTTCCACGAAGCAGAAAATGCCGCTTCGGTAGATTTCGATGCAGCCGGAAAGGCCATCATGACGGCTATGAAGAAAGTGAATCCGAAAGCCACTTGGGTAGTACAGGGTTGGACGGAGAATCCTCGCCCTGAAATGATAAAGAATATGCAGAACGGAGATCTGCTGATACTGGACTTGTTCAGCGAATGTCGCCCTATGTGGGGAATCCCTTCCATTTGGAAGCGCGACAAAGGTTATGAGCAGCACGACTGGCTTTTCTGTATGTTGCTCAATTTCGGCGGCAATGTCGGTCTGCACGGCCGTATGGATCAGTTGCTCAACAACTTCTATCTGACAAAGAACAACCCGTTGGCAACTCATCTGAAAGGTATCGGTCTCACCATGGAAGGCTCAGAGAATAACCCCATGATGTTCGAACTGATGTGTGAGCTGCCTTGGCGCCCGGAGAAATTCACGAAAGAGGAATGGCTGAAAGATTATCTCTTTGCCCGTTACGGCGTGCGCGACGAGAAGATAGAACAGGCATGGACTCTGCTTGCCAATACTATTTATAACTGCCCCTTCGGAAATAATCAGCAAGGCCCTCATGAATCTATCTTCTGTGGACGTCCTTCGCTGAATAACTTTCAGGCATCGAGCTGGTCGAAGATGAAGAACTATTACGACCCCACTGTTACGGAAGAAGCTGCCCGGCTGATGCTGGAGGTAGCCGATAAATATCGTGGTAATAATAACTTTGAATATGACTTGGTAGATATTGTCCGCCAGTCCCTTTCGGATAAAGGGCGCATTGTTTATAACCGTACCATTGCCGACTTCAAGAGCTTTGATAAACGCAGTTTTGCCCGTGACTCCCGGAAATTCCTGGATATACTGCTGTTGCAGGATAAATTGTTGGGTACACGCAGTGAGTTCCGTGTAGGTCGCTGGATAGAGCAGGCACGCAAGCTGGGCACTACTCCCGAAGAGAAAGACCTGTACGAATGGAATGCCCGTGTGCAGATAACTACCTGGGGCAATCGTGTTTGTGCTGACGACGGCGGTCTGCGCGACTATGCCCATAAGGAATGGAACGGTATTCTGCGCGATTTTTACTATAAACGTTGGGCGGCTTATTGGCAAACCCTCCAAGACCAACTGGATGGTAAACCCGAAGTGAAGTTGGATTATTATGCAATGGAAGAACCCTGGACATTGGCGAAGAATCCGTATGGTTCGGCTCCCGAAGGAAACTGTGTGGATGTGGCAAAGGAAGCATTTGAGAAAGTGTTTGAGAATGAGTGATTAGTGATTAACACCCTACAGATGATGGAAAATATTCAACCCCCAATTTCCGGCTATCCGCAGAAGAAGCGACTCTTGTCTCTCGACGTGTTACGTGGAATTACTGTTGTCGGAATGATTCTCGTCAATAATTCCGGTGGAAAGCTATCCTACGACTCTCTGCAGCATTCTGCATGGAATGGGCTGACGCTTTGTGACCTGGTCTTTCCGTTCTTTTTGTTCATCATGGGCATTTCCACTTACATTGCTCTGAGCAAGTTCCATTTCCAGGCATCAGGCCCGGTGATCCGTAAGATACTGAAACGTACTCTTGTCATTCTGTGCATCGGCTGGGCCATTCATTGGTTTCACTTTATCTGTGAGGGCGATTTCTTTCCCCTTGCCCATCTCCGGCTTACGGGGGTGTTGCCACGTATCGCTTTATGTTATTGTGCCGTTTCTTTCGTAGCTCTGTATGTCAAGCCTAAGTATATCGGCTGGATGATCGGTTTCCTTATTATCGGATATGCCGTCTTGCTCGGCATTGGCAACGGATACACCCCTGATAGCACAAATATTCTGGCAATTATAGACCAGAATGTATTGGGTGCAGACCACCTTTATCATAAAAGTCCGATAGATCCGGAAGGACTTACCAGCACCCTTGCAGCTATTGCTCATACATTGATTGGCTTTTGTTGCGGGAGGATCATACTGGCTAAGGAAGCTTTGGAACAGAAAACCCTGAAACTGTTTGTGGCAGGCTTTATTCTGATGGCATGCGGTTTTGTGCTGACGGAGGCTTTGCCATTGAATAAGCGTATCTGGTCGCCTACCTTCGTATTGGTCACTTGCGGACTGGCTGCCATGCTTCAGGCTGTACTTATTTACTTCATCGATATGAAAGAGAAGAAGAACTGGTGCCGCTTTTTTGAGGTATTCGGAGTCAACCCTTTGTTTCTCTATGTACTCAGTGAGGTGGCGGCTATTGTTATCGGTGCCACCGGAAGCAAACCGATTGTTTACGAAGGGATACATTCATTGATAACCGATCCTTATCTGGCATCTGCCGTTTACGCTCTTGCTTTCACGTTGCTGATGGGAGCATGCGGCTATCCATTGTATAAAAAGAAAATCTATATAAAAATATAACATGAAACGGACGATCTATACATACTGCTCCCTATTATTAGTAACTGTCTTGCTGCCGGGTACCACTTCGTGCACCGGACGTTGTGGAATGGATGATGAGTCGCGGTTATCCTATATCGACACCCGCGTCGGCACTGCCCCCAGTGCCACCCATACAGCCGGATTGTTCGGCAAAGATACCGAAGAATACGGGCAAACTCTTCCAGCAGTACTCGAACCCAACGGAATGAACTTCTGGACTGCGCAGACGCGTGATACGGAACAAAAATGTATAGCTCCCTATTATTATGCAGATTCCCTGCTGCAAGGTTTCCGTAACTCCCATTGGATTGTGGGCGGATGTACGCAGGATTACGGTTCTATGACCCTGATGCCCCTCTTCGGTACATTACGTTGTCAGCCGGAAGCACGTTCCACCCGTTTCTCGCATGCCGAGGAAATGGCGACTCCCGCCTATTATAGGGTTTCTCTACCGGATGAGAATATCTTTGCTGAAATGACGGGCCGTTCGCGTTCCGCTATCTTTCGTTTCACCTACGGAAAAGCAGGAAAAGGTTATTTGGTGGTGAATCCCAACAGTGATGAAGGTCAGGGATACATCTGCATCGATACCCTCAACAATCAGATTTACGGATACAATCCCGTTCACCGCATTTATCAGGGCTGGGGAAAACCGGCAGGGTATAGCGGACATTTCATCGTTCAGCTGCAAAAGAAGCTGACGGGGTACGGTGTGTTCAGGGGAGATTCCCTGTCTCCAGGTGTCATCCGGATAGGTGATGCGGCCCAGATAGGTGCTTATGTAGAATTTAATGTAGCTGAAGGCGAAGAAGTGCTGGTAAAAGCTGCTTCCTCCTTTACCGACCGGGACGGTGTTTTGCAAAACCTGAAGGCTGAAATCCCTCATTGGGATTTCGGTCAGACTTGCACAGATTTGAGACAGATCTGGGAAAAACACCTCTCTGCCATTGATGTAGAAACCGAACAGCTTGCGGACAAGGAAATGTTTTACGGTGCTTTCTATCGTGCCTCTTTCCTGCCGCATACATTCAATGATGTAGATGGGCGTTATCCCTCTTTTGCAAATGGAACCCCGATACGGCAACTTCCTGAAGGAGAAACGTATTATGAAGATTACAGCATGTGGGATACCTACCGTGCCCTGCATCCAATGATAAATCTGCTTTTCCCGACCAAGGGCGGAGATATGATGCAATCTCTGGTGCATAAATATGAGCAAGGTGGGTGGCTACCCATTTTCCCTTGCTGGAATAGCTATACCGCCGCTATGATAGGCGATCATTGTATCTCCGCCATCAGTGATGCCTACTGTAAGGGCATTCGTAATTTCGATGTGGATAAGGCTTATGAAGGAATGCGTAAGAATGCTTTTGAAGTTCCTTCCAACCCAGATGAATATAAAAACGGTATGGGGCGCCGTGCCCTGGCTTCTTATCTGGAATATGGATATATTCCTCTTGAAGACGGTGTACCCGATGCATTCCACACGAAAGAACAAGTGTCGCGTACCCTGGAATATGCTTATGATGACTTTGCCCTTGCACAGATGGCGAAAGCTCTGGGTAAGACAGATGATTACCAGGCATTGATACAGCGTGCTGCCAATTATCGCAATGTGATTGATTCCCGTACCGGATATGCCCAGGGACGTCATGCCGATGGTACTTTCCTGAATGATGCCAATGCTTTCAATTTCGCCCGTTTCATTACTGAGGGCGCTCCTTGCCATTATACCTGGTATGTGCCGCAAGATCCGTACGGATTGATGGATTGTATGGGAGGCAAGGATAAGTATGTAGCCAAACTGGATTCCATGTTCAGCGAACAGCGTTACTGGCATGGAAATGAGCCCTGTCATCAGGTTGCTTATATGTTCAATTATGCAGGCGAGCCTTGGAAAACTCAACGTGCCGTCCGGCATATTATGGAAACGGAATATCTGAATGAACCGGGTGGGCTTTCCGGTAATGACGATGCCGGACAGATGTCGGCCTGGTATATGTTTGCCGCTATGGGGTTCTATCCGGTATGTCCCGGTACCCCGTATTATCTACTTGCCAGCCCCTCATTCCCCAGCTTTACGCTGAATCTTGAGAATGGAAATACATTCACCGTGAAAGCCCGTAATGCGTCGCAGAAGAATATTTATATCCAGTCGGCAACACTAAATGGAAAGCCTTATACACGGAATTATATTACCCATCAGGATATAGTGAATGGTGGTGTGATGGAGTTTGTAATGGGGGATGAACCGAATAAAGAGTGGGGAGCGGGAGCAGAAAACTGTCCGCCGGAAGTAATGTAGTTTAATTTAAGAAAGATATACTTATTATGAGAGTAAAAGCATTCTTGTTTGCCCTATGCAGCATCTTGCTGTTAGGGGCGTGCGGTACTCCGAAGACTGGAGGAACTGTCTACAATATTATGGATTACGGAGCCAAAGGTGACGGCGTGACCGATGACGCCGCTGCTATACAAACCGCTATTGACCTGTGTTCCAAGTCGGGTGGCGGAACGGTACTTGTTCCGGCGGGGCGTACTTTCATGTGCAGTCCTTTCCATCTTGCCTCGTTTGTAGAACTGCACCTGGAACCTAATTCCTGCCTGCTTGCCAATCCCGATGAGGCTGCCTATACCCTGAGTGCTTTCCGCGATAACCGTGGTGAAGGCATGATGTGGATTTATGGTCAAGACCTGAAAGAGGTATCTATCACCGGAACAGGAACTATAGACGGAAACGGTGTCTCCTTTATGGGCAAGGAACTGGAAGATTCTTACGAGCTGAAACCGGTGACCGACTTTGATCCCCGTCCGCATGTGCTGACGCTTATCAATATAGAGAAGACAGTGATTCGTGATGTAACCATCCGCAACAGTGCCTATTGGACGGTTCATCTCATTGGTTGCAACGATGCCTCCATTGATGGCATCTCTATTCTGAACAATCTGAAGATACGCAATGGCGACGGCATCGATGTAGACCATTCCAAGAATGTGCGCATTGCCAATTGCCATATAGAATCGGGTGATGACTGTATCTGCCTGAAGAACCGCCGCGAGTTTGAGGAATACGGTTCGTGCGAAGACATTGTGGTGACCAACTGTACCATGGTCTCCCGTTCCTGTGCCATCAAGATTGGTTCGGAAAATATGGATAAGATTAATAACGTACTGTTCAATAACTGTATCATCAAGAATAGCAATCGCGGCATCGGTATTCAGAACCGGGATGAAGGAACGGTTACTAACGTAATTTTCTCTAATATGATTGTGGATTGCATGTTCTACTCGGATGTCTGGTGGGGGAAAGCGGAACCTATTTACGTGACTTCTTATCCGCGTGCCGTAGGTAATCATAAGGATGCCGGTTGGCGTTTTCCGAAGGGAGCTACCGAAGGACGTTGCGGAGAAGTGAGCCGTATTTATTTCACAAATATCAAGTGTACCAGTGAGAACGGTATTTTTGTAGGCGGGGATACACAAGACAAGGTGAACCATATCTACTTTGAAGACGTGGACCTGCTGTTGCAGAAACGTACTGCCTATGAGGGCGGCATTTATGATAAACGTCCGTGCGTAGGCGAAGGATTCATCCATGATAAGACGTATGGCTTCTATATCGATACGGCATCCGATATCCTGATAGATGATTGTACTGTTACCTGGGGAGATATACGTCCCGATCAGGCAGCTGAAGGCATTGGACAGAAGGATGTTCGTAATCTGAAAATAAAGGAATAAAAGAGTGATAACTTAAATTCGTCACGAAGATGAGACAATGCATAATTTTTATATTGTATTTACTGTGTACTTTCACCGCCCGTTCCCAGTCCGTATTGACGCCGGAGCAGGCAGGAAGTATTTATTATGCTTATCCTGCCCCTCCATCTGTCCATACCCCTGCTCCGGCAGGATACGAGCCTTTCTATATCAGTCACTACGGTCGTCATGGCTCCCGTTGGATGACAGCGGATGAACGTTATACGGAAGTCATCTGTGTTTTTGATTCCCTTTATCAATGTTCTGGGCTTACTCCTCTTGGCATGGATGTCCGTCAGCGTCTGCACAAGGTTTGGGAAGATGCCCGCGGATGTAGTGGAAGTATTACTCCCCTTGGCGAACGTCAACATCGTGAGATAGCTGAACGCATGTATCACAATTTTCCGCAAGTATTCCGGGAAGATGCTTTCGTAGACGCCCGTTCGTCCACTTCTCTGCGTTGTGCTATGAGCATGAGCTATTTTACGGAACGCTTGAAAGAACTGAATCCTGCCTTGCATGTGGAGCGTAGGGCTTACCATCGGTATATGGATTATATAGCTTACACCTCTCCCGAAGGTGAGAAGTTTTCTTCAGAGAAAGCTTCATGGAGACGTGGGTTCAGGGAATTTGAAAAGAAGAATGTTCGTCCCGGACGCCTGATGGCTTCCCTGTTTGTGAAACCTGATGCGATAGCTGATCCGGATGCCATGATGCGCAGCCTCTATTGGATTGCTGCCGATATGCAGAATGTAGAGTTGGATTTGTCTTTCTATGATATCTTTGAATACGAGGAGTTGGTGGGTATTTGGAAGACGGTGAATGCTCGCATGTACGTGTGTAATGCTGCTGCTCCGCTCAATGGCGGTCTGATGCCTCGCTGTGCTGTGCCTTTGTTGCGCAATATTCTGGAAAGTGCGGATGTTGCTATAATGAAAGGTACTCCTGCGGCAGATCTCCGTTTCGGGCATGATACCCACCTCATCCGTCTGCTTGCTTTGATGCAAATAGAAGGATGTAGCAATCAGGAGGCGGATATGGAAAAATTCCATCTTGCCTGGCAAGATTATCGGGTCTCTCCTATGGGAGCCAATCTGCAAATCATTTTCTATCGCGATAAGAAGAATGATATACTGGTGAAATTCCTGTTGAATGAATGTGAAGTGACGCTACCGTTGAAGAATAAAACTGCTCCTTATTATTCATGGAAGGAAGTTAAAACTTTTCTGGCTGGAGTACTGGAGTAGTCGATTCAGCTCCTGTTACTATTGTTGTACCTTTCCGTAAACCACCTGCTTTCCCGCTCCGTAGCGTATCAAAAGCCCGTCGGCAATAAAGCCATTCAGTTCTTTCAGGGCAAGTTTCTTACTGCATCCTGTCAGCCGGCAGTAGTCGGCACGGGTGAGGCAGGGGTATTTTGCCAGATGGCTGTTGATTATTTTTAGGCATTTCTCTGCATCGCGTTCTTCCCTGTTGGGACGGGTAAAGGATTCACCGCGTTCCGGCTTTATTTTCCAATGCACTTCTTTTTTGAACCGGCTACTCGGACGGTAATTGATGTTTTTTAATTTGATGGACTGTGCATGCACGTCCTTTTTATTCATTACAGGAGGTCCCTGCAGGGATACGGAGAAGTAACCCATCTCTCCCATTTCCACAATCCACCCGTCGGCAAGTAAATCTCTCAATTCATCTTGGAAAGACTGCATGGCACCTGCGAGTAGGCTGCGGCTCAAACCTGTGAATTTGTGAACGCGGTCCAGAAATTCTTCCCAACCGATGGTTCCTTTGAAAACTACGCGGGGATGGAGCGGTTGTTGCTCGCCGGTCTGCTGTATGTCGGGAGTTTCGTAAAGGTCGTATTCTAAGCTCATAATTATAATTGTTTTATATAGGCATTCCGATTCATCCTGCTGCCTGTCGGGATGCGGCTCATTCGTTACTCTTATTTCGTTCTACTACAGTATATCTTTCGTTCCACTATGGCGGTTCGCAAAGTACACTATAGTGATTCTTTCGTTTTACTATAGTGGAACGAATTTATGTTAGGCGACAAAGATAATAAGAATAGGCGGAAAAGGAAATAAAAGTGGCAGGACTTGCATAAATTTTTATATTGAACCCTTCCTTTTAGTTGGATGGTTGAACAGTGACTTCCCAGTTAACCCCTAACGGATTATTACAAGTTCTCCATACTAACGCTAACTTAGGATTATCCAGTATCCACATCTCGCATCCTTCCGCGGCATCCTTCACATGAATAAGCGGATAACCTAAAGCCCGTTCGTTACTGTCCAGAACGGAGTACGTCGTTTGATTGTAGACAAGTGTTTGCTGCTCCTTTAGTTGCTTGTAGGCGGAACGGGAAAGGATATAAACAGTTTCCTCCGGAGAGAGCTGTACATGCTTACCATCTTCCGGTTGCAGGAAGCTGAGCCGTGTAGCTTGTTCTACGGATTCGGGTCCCATGGCATAGCTTCCCGATTGCCATTTCAAATTGCGTTCTATTCCCCAATGCAGGTATATGGAATCCTGCTTTTCCTGGAAAGACATTTCGTATTTCCGTGTCTGCCCGTGTAATTTGAATACAAATAGCAATGTGTCGGGAAGAATGCTCTGTGCAAATAGACTTCCGGTGAAGCCCAGACATAGCAAGACGGATAGAATCATATATTTCTTCATAACTTCTCGTTCTCTTCGTTCAACAATAATTGTTTGCCCCATTCACTCGGTTTCTTTCCCATCTTCAGGATCAGTTCACCACCTGTAATGATGTCTTTATGCCGTATGGCTGAGTAGGGGTAAGTTTCTCCATTCAATGTAACGGATTGTATATATCTGTTCTTATCCGAAAGCCCCTGAGTGGAAATCTTGAAAGTCTTTCCGTTATCTAACCGGAAGATTGTTTCTTCCAGCAAAGGAGTATTGATCAGGTAATAGTCCTGTCCGGCATTGGGGTATAGTCCCATCATGTGGAAGGCAAGCCATGAGGACATGGCACCGGAGTCATCGTTACCCGGTAGTCCTATAGGTCCGTCATTATAGTTCTTGGCAATGATTTCGTGGATACGGTCACTGCTGCGGTAGGGCTTTCCCAGCCAATGGTAAAGACAAGGGGAGAGGAAAGAAGGTTCATTGTTTACATTGAAGAATCCCCGGTCGAAGAAAATGTCCAAGCGTGCTTCAAACTTTTCTGCACCACCGCATTTCTCTATCAGCCCGGGAACATCGTGCGGAATGCTTAAGGAATATTCCCATGAGGAAGCCTCGTAGAAGAACATGTCCCACCAAGGTGTGTACCAGGGACCTTCGAAAGTGACGGGGGTATAGGTAAAGGTCGGTTTTTGTATATTGGACTTTCCGAAAGTGATTTCATCGAGCCAGTTGCCTTTTTCATCGCGGGGCAGGATAAAACCTTTGGCACCGGCATGTTCATAATCGTCACGCCAGAGGTTCTTCCAGTTTCCGGATTGCTTCAGATAGTGCTGATAAAGATCTTCTTTTCCCAGCCCTTTGGCAACTGAGGCAATGGCATAATCGCAATAGGAGTATTCCACGGTGCGGTTTCCGGCACGAGGAATGCCGTAGGGGATGTAGCCCAGTTGCAGGTAATGGGTCAGGCCACCGCGTCCTTCCGCTTCATGGCGGTCGCCGGGGTCTACGGTTGCATCTTTCAGCATGGCTTGCAGGCCGAGTTCGTAATCTATTCCTTCCAGGCCTTTTACGAAGGCGTCGGCTATTACGATCTCAGCATTGGAACCGCCTTGTGTGCGTCCGTTGCAGTTGCCACTCCGGGCATCAGGCATGTAACCGTCTCGTTTGTAGATGTTGATGAGTGAGCGGACGATGTCTGTTTCACGTTTTGGATCTATCAGGGTAATAAGTGGTGAAGAAGTGCGATAAGTGTCCCAGATGGCATAGAAGTCATCATAATAGGGCTCATTATCTGCCCAGAGAGGATTCTCGCCGCTACGGTCTACAGGCATAATCATGGTGTGATAGAGGCCGGTATAGAACATACGTTTCTGTGCTTCGGGGGTACGGGGAGAGATTTCAATTCTTTGGAGTAAGTCTTCCCATTGGGTCAGAAGTTGCTGATGTGCGGTCTCGAATGACCAATGAGGAATATCGGAATGAGCATTCTGGCGGGCTTTTAGTGAGCTGAGGAAGGATATACCTACTTTCAACTGCACTACTTCTTCAGATGAATTGAAGCGTAGTAATGCTCCAGTCTTCTGATGTGAGTCGTATTGGAACTTTTCATTTGTTATCTTATCACCTTTCCAAGTAGCTGTATTTACGAAAGGTTTATCCGTTTCTGCATAAAAGTAGACAGTGTAGGCACGACCATTGTTCCATCCGCCACGGATACGGGTATAGCCGATGACTTCGCGGTCGGAGATGATTTGTATTTCGGAGCCTACAAATTGTTGTGCCTCGCGTGCATCGGGTACGGGACTTTCACCTAAGAAGAATCCGGCATCGATGGCCAGTGACTTCAGAGAGTCTTTGGGATAGGTGAAACGATAGAATGAGGCTTTAGATGCGGTAGTTATTTCTGTCTGTATACCGGAAGCTTGGAATTGGGTGGTATAATATCCTAATTTAATAGTTTCGTACTTGCGGTGATCGATATGCTTTGTTCGGTCCATTCCGTCGCCGAAAGGCATTACAAGGATATTGCCATATTTAGGTCCGCCACCTGTTCCGCTGACGTGTACCTGTGAGAAACCGTCTACCTGTTCGGGCATGGGTAGCCAGCCGCTGTTCGGGCGTGGGGTACAGTCCGGGGAGGGTTTCACCATTCCGTAGGGGCAGGAAGGACCGATAAAGACTCGTCCCAGTCCTTCGGAACCAATGCGTGGGTCTACGTAATCTGTGAGTCTGGTGTCCTGTGCAAAGGTATTTGCGGAGAACAATAGTAGGACAGATAGTGTGATTAGTTTGCTTTTCATTGGCGGAAGTCTTTTTAATGGAAAAGCCGGGCACTGCAACCGACTGATTTGGGTGTATCGGCTGCAATGCGGGGCTTTGAGTTTTAGAAACTCTAAAAGAAAACAATACTTTGTTGTAGCGTCATTTTTATTTAATAACCGAAATTCTGTTTCCAGTTGGTGTTTTTGTTCAGCCATTCGGTATGAATAGGGAAGATACGACGCCACTTTTCATTTTTGGCTTTGGGATTGACTACATGTTTGAGACCCCAGTCATCTTCGAACTTACCAAAGCGTATCAAGTCATTACGTCGCCAGTTTTCGTCAAAGAACTCGCGTCCGCGTTCGTCCAATAAATCCTGGAGGGTGGGATTGCCCTGTACACTTGGCGCTCCGACATAAGTCCGGATCTGATTCATGAGGGATGATGGCGTGTCCCCCTTGGTAGCTGTGCCCCCGCGGAGAATAGCTTCTGCCTTGGTCAGTAGGATGTCGGCATAACGGAAAATGGGTACGTCATTGCTTTGATTACGACCGTTTAGATAGTCGTCATGGTGAGGAAACCATTTAACGGATTTGTAACCTTGTGACCAGCCATTTACGTTTTTACCTGTGTTCAATTGTCCTCTGAACTCTCCTTTTGGACCATCATCTATGGTGATTTCTTTAGTGAATTCCAATTGTTTGCCTTCATACAGGCAAGGGATGTTTGTGAGCTCCCTGTTATTGTCGAAATTGAAGATAGGCCCTCCGATAATCACTTCGTTGCGTTCATCACCTTCCAGACAGAACAAATCTACAAAGTGCGGATTGATAGCCATATTTCCACCTACGGATGCTTCCAATTTAAAGCCATAGTAACAGGGTTCCATCTTGTTGGCCTGACGCCATGTACGGAAACGGGCATAAGTCATACCCTGTTGGGTGATGCGGTCATAAGGCATGGCATAGATGAAATCCTTGATGTGTGATCCGTTTTCCGGCCAGAACTTTTTACGGTAACTGTCGCCTAAATCAAAAAGACCGGATTCAATAATCTCATCGCATATAGCAATACAGTCGTTTAGCTTAGGATTGGGAGTATCGGGAGTGTAGGTGGCTACATCACTGCAAGTGTACACATTCCAATTGATGTATAATTTGGCAAGTAGTGCTTTCGCCATCCAGTAGTTTGGTTTCCCATAAGTGGATTGGTCTGATTTGGAGGATAGATTGGGAAGGGCTTTCAACAGATCTTTTTCAATAAATTCTGTTACTTGGGCGCGTGGCGAACGGTCTATTGCTTCGTCTTCTCCGATTTTATGGTCAAGGATGGGCATGTCGCCAAACTGGTCCATCAATACAAAATGATAGAAAGCGCGCATAGCCAAAGCCGGTGCGGCAGCCCCACTGTCTTCTCCACCCAACTCGACGATGACCGAGTTGCATTTTGTGATGCCGCCGGTCAAATCTTCAGGCCAATAACCGATGCTGACATCATCCGGAGTAATACTATGGAGTGTAGGATAGGCATTTTCTCCATTATTCCAATAATCCAGTTCAAAACTAATACCCGTGAATTCATCGGAAGAGAATGACTGAAGGTCATTGAAGCGACGTCCTAAAGCATTTCTAAAGGCATAATAAGTGTCCGCCAACTTGGCTTCTACCGCAATTTCCGAATTGGGAAACTCTGTATATTGTGACTTGATATCTACATCCAAGTCTGTACAACCGGTAATGCCGATCAGTAATCCGGCTGCTAAGTATAGTTTGATTCTATTTTTCATATTCTGTTTTCTATTAGAAATTAACATTAAGTCCTAACATAAATGTACGTGTGCGAGGATAATAGGTCTCGCGGCTGTCAATGCCGGGAGCTAAACCGCCCAAATTGATTTCAGGGTCACGGCCTTCATAGCCGGTGATGGTGAATACATTGTTGCAGGTGGCTGTCAGTTTCAGGCTGTTGATCCAATTACCTAACTTACCGAAGTCATAAGAGAGGTTCAATGAAGAAAGCCGCAAATAACTTCCGTTCTCTAAATAACGGTCGGACGGGGCATTGGCATTGGCGTCGTTGGCTTTCTGTCCGGTGATAATTTCGCGCAATCCGTTCTTGCCCACTTTGAGGTTGCTGACATTATTGTATTGTGCACGGGTGGAGTTGAGGATTTTGTTGCCAAACACTCCTTGGAAAAATGCTGTCAACGTCCATTTTTTGTAGGACAGCGTGTTGTTCCATCCCAAATTAAGTTTGGGTTGTGCGCATCCCACTTTGCGACGGTCTTTATTTTGCGGATCATTAGTGGTACCTATCAGTTCACCGCTATTTTCATCATAAGAGTTGAATACTGATACTCCGCTTTCGTCATAACCTGCCCATTCCCACATATAGAACGTGCCGATGGGCTCTCCTTCCATAATGCGTTGGGTGTTTATTCCTACAAAACCACCGACATTAGGGTTACCTTGATCAATGTAGGATACAGAATAAGTAGCATTTGAGAGCTTTTCAACCACATTCTTATTGTGTGAGAGATTCAGCGTAGTTGACCATTGGAAGTCTTTCGTTTGTACAGGGATAGCGTTAAGGGTCAGCTCGATACCTTTATTGCTGATTTCGCCTACATTAGCGGTCATGCTCCCGTAAGGATAACGGTTGGTAGAAACCGGATAGTCGAATATCAGGTCTTTGGTACGTTTGTCGTAGTACTCAATAGTACCGCTTAAACGTCCACTTAACACAGAGAAATCAATGCCGACGTTGAACATGCTAGTTTGTTCCCACTTTAAGTCAGGATTGGCATTGCGTACAGCGGCCAGTGTGCGGTAGTCGGATGTTTTTCCACTGGCATCTGTGTAAGAGAACCATCCTGTGGCTCCATAAATAGGTTGTGCGGTATAAGCATCAAATCCCAGAGAATTACCGCTGACACCATATCCTACGCGGAACTTCAAATCGTCGAAGATATTCATGTTTTTCATGAAGTCTTCTTCTGAAGCGCGCCATGCTATGGATGCCGATGGGAAAGTTGCCCAACGGTTGTTTTTACCGAAAGCCGAGGAACCGTCGCGGCGGACAGTGGCTTGCACAAGGTATTTGCTGTTGAAAGAGTAATTGGCGCGGGCATAAAGCGAAATCATTCGTAAGGTAGATTCAGCTGATGACCAGATATCTGTCATATCCATTTTATTTCCAATACCCATGTTTTTGTAACCGAGTAAGTCGTTGTAAAAGTCATACACACTCAAACCGTAGCCATCGGCTGTGGTGCCTTCTTCCCAAGAATAACCGACCATTAAACCTAATTTGTGTATTTGATTGAAAGTCTTGTCGTAATTGAGGTAAGTTTCAAATACTTTTTTGTGGTCGGCTGTAGTATGACGGTGTGCTTTACCGTTCTTCTTTATAATTTGCGATTTGCTTGAGTTATAGTCACTCCAAAGGAACTGCTCGTTTTGGTATGATACCGTGGCGTTCCATACTAAACCGTCATATAGCGCCAATGCTACTTTACCTGTACCTTGCAGGCGTTTTACTTCATGGTCATGGCGGTCTTCATTAATCATTGACATCGGGTTGTAGTTCTGTGAGACTCCTTGGTATTCAGACCAATTGCCGTTTTCATCACGGACAGGAACCAGCGGAGAGTAGTAGTTCATGGCATCGTATACACTTGCGCCATCTGTTGCGGTCTCTACGGAGTGGTTATTGGTAACACTTGCGTTAATGTTGAGTGAAAGTGTCAGACGGTCGTTTAAAGCTTTACTTTCTACAAATGCACGGCCAATGAGTCGATCCATTTCTGTACCGCGAATAATGCCTTGCTTTTCCATATAGTTGACACTAGCATTATAGGTCGTGTGTTCATTTCCACCGGAGATAGATACGTTGTGATTATGGCTGACGGCAGTGCGTTGAACCTCATCTTGCCAGTTTACGTCACCCCCGAAGTCGTTATCAATGGTGAAATTATTGGCCTTGGCATAGGCGCGCAGTTCGGAAGCTGACATCATATCGAGGTTCTTTAGAACATTATCAAATGCCACATAACCACTGTAGTTTACCGTAGCTTTGCCACTCTTCCCTTTTTTGGTAGTAACGATGATTACACCATTAGCCGCTTTTGAACCATATATAGCTGTTGCTGTCGCATCGCGAAGCACATCAATGCTTTCGATATCCTCGGGAGCAATCATAGCTAATGATATTCCGGGTACTCCGTCTATTACATAATAAGGTTCCATAGCTGCACCACTACGCAGCGAAGAAGCACCACGCAGGGTGATAGAGGCAGTTCCACCGTTGGGGTCGCTGCTTTGTACAATCGTTAATCCGGGAACCTTGCCTTGAAGTAATTGAGCCGGATCAGTATAAGTTCCCACATTTAATTTGTCAGCCTTCACTGTCGTGATGGAGCTAGTCACGTCTTTGCGTGTCATGCTGCCATAACCTACAACTACTACCTCATCCAGTAATTCGGAATCTTCACTCATCGTTACATTGATGATGTTTTGAGTCACCTTTACTTCTTGTCTACTATAACCTATAAAAGAGAAGACAAGTGTTTTCCCTTTTTCTACATTCAGGGAGTATTTGCCATCGACATCGGTAATACATCCGTTGGTGGTGCCGGCCTCTAACACATTGACACCGATTAACGGCTCACCGGTTTTGTCTGTTACAGTACCGGTCACCTTGTTTTGGGCGAATGCTAAGGTACTGCTTAGCAAGAACACTACAAAGAGCATGCTTTGTGCAAATGTCCTTTTTCTTTTTAATTGTACATTCAGCATAAAATAAAGTTTTTAGTTAGAAATTCTGTTCTTTTATTTTGTATACCTATAAATATTATTTGGGATGCAAAAGTAGACTATATCTATTACGAATATATTTCACTAATGTTACATTAATGATTAATATATTGATAAATAAATAGTTGGTGCATAATATGACAAAAGGGTATTTGCTTTATATTACTATCTTTAAATAGATGTAATGTAAAGAATGAGTGCGGAACTTCCACGCTGCCCTCAATGTAAAGTGGCAGTTTCGAGAAAAAACGGAAAAATGTCTTTGTCTCCATAGTATCTTAGATTTTTGTTACTGCAAATCTAAGCCAATGCAATTAGAATCGTGGGGAAAATGATGCAAAATAGGGGGAAAATAGTGAAGTATGCTCTTTTTGTGTATTTATCCCGCCCAATCTTCTCTATCCAGGTTTCTGTAGCCGATGGCTTCTGCTAAATGCGAAGTCTGTATTAGGTCACTATTCTCAAGATCGGCGATGGTACGTGCTACTTTTAATATGCGGTCGTAAGCGCGGGCAGAAAGATTTAGGCGGTTCATGGCATTTTTTAATAATATGAGTCCTTTGTCGTCCGGACGGGCATATAACGACAGCAGTTTGCTGTTCATTTGCGCATTGCAGTAGACACCAGCAACCTCGGCATATCTGTTTTCCTGAATTTGACGGGCATGTATTACGCGCTCTCGTATGATGCTACTTGCCTCTCCGGGGTGTGCATCGGACATTTTTTCAAAAGGTACGGGGACAACTTCGATTTGCAGGTCTATACGGTCGAGTAAAGGACCGGAAATGCGGTTCAGGTATTTTTGTACTTGTCCCGGACTACATACACAAGCTTTAGTGGGATGGTTGTAGTAGCCGCAGGGACATGGATTCATGGAGGCAACCAGCATAAAGCTGGCAGGGTATTCCACATTGCTTTTTACACGGGAGATAGTAATTTTACGGTCTTCCAGTGGCTGGCGGAGAACTTCCAGCACACTGCGATTGAATTCCGGAAGTTCATCCAGAAACAAAATGCCATTATGTGCCAGACTTATTTCACCGGGTTGTGGATAACTGCCGCCTCCTGTCATCGCTACTGTAGAAATAGTATGGTGAGGATCACGAAACGGGCGTTTGGAGATAAGCCCTGCATTTGCCTGCAATCTCCCTGCCACTGAGTGTATTTTGGTTGTTTCAAGGCTTTCTCCCAGTGAGAGAGGAGGCAAAATCGAAGGCAGGCGTTTGGCAAGCATGGATTTTCCACTGCCTGGCGCACCAATGAGAATAATATTGTGTCCACCAGCTGCGGCTACTTCCAATGCACGTTTTACATTTTCCTGCCCTTTTACATCCGAGAAGTCAAGATCGAAGTCACTTTGTTGCGCATAGAATTCCTCACGGGTATTGACGATGGTAGGGGTTAGTTCCTGATTGCCATTGAAGAACTCTATGACTTCTTTGATGTTCTCCACTCCATATACTTGAATTTTATTGACCACCGCTGCTTCACGAGCATTCTGCCGAGGGACGATGATGCCTTCGAAGCCTAATTCCCGTGCTTTGATGGCAATAGGCAGAGCACCTTTAATAGGTTGCAAACTACCGTCCAGGCTCAGTTCACCCATCATCAGATAACGGTTCAATTTATCGGACTGAATTACTTCTCCGGCGGCAAGCATGCCTATGGCAAGTGGAAGGTCGTATGCGGATCCCTCCTTACGGATGTCTGCAGGAGCCATATTAATCACGATGTTACTGGTAGGTATCCGGTATCCGTTTACCTGTAGTGCGGATATAATGCGTTGGTGGCTTTCTTTTACAGCAGAGTCCGGTAGCCCGACAAGATAAAACATGCAACCTCGTGAACTGTTTACTTCAATGGTGATGAGGGTTGCGTCAATGCCTTGTACAGCCGCTCCGAAAACTTTGATTAACACGTGCTTATTTGTGATTAGTGGTTAGTGATTAATGGTTACTTTTCTTTTTCTTTCCGGGCTATTTCTTTCAGTTTATCTTCAATAGCCTTTTCATCTAGATTTTTTCCTTCTATTTTACCTGTAGGACTGATTAGGATATTGGCTGGGAGAGTATGTATGGAGAATAGTTTGGCAACATCTCCATCCCATCCAGAATATTCGCAAGTCTGTTCCCATTTCAAAGTATCTTGTTTAACTGCTTCCAACCATTTCTCCCTGTCCAAGTCAAGGGAAATACCCATTAATGCGAAGTTTTTGTTCTTTTGTTCTTTCTTATAAATACGGCGGAACATTGCATTCTTTTCCCGGCTGATGGTATCCCATGAAGCCCAGAACTGTATCAGTAGATATTTATCTTTGAAATCGGAACGATTGATATCTTTGCCTTCTGTATTGCGTATACGGAAATAAGGAGCTGTTTTTCCTATATCTACTTTTTCTTCTTCCTCAATACGCTTTAGCAATGTTTCCATGTAAGGGCGGTCTTTCAGGTCACCGGTCATACGGTCGGTCAATTGTTTTATTTGTTCCAGATTGGGCTGGGGCTTCTGTACAAAGTATTTATCCAACAGATAAATGTTGGCTAATGAAGAGGGATGTTTGGTTATAAAATTCTCTACTTTCTCTTCCAAAGCTTTCTCGGAAGGTGTACCCAGACCTTTCAGTTCTTGATTGAAGTCTGTTAGATCTTTGTTAGGAGCATTACCGCTGATTTGCAATGAGGACAGCTCAGCTGCGGATCCTTTTATTTGTATTTTATGTCCTTTATCCAGGAAGAGCGGGTATTCCGTTCCATCACTGAATAATAAGATTGTACTCACTAATGTATCAACGGAAAGCGTTGTAGAAAATTTGTCGTTTTCGACAATCAGTGTATCCATACGGTCATACATTCTATCCGAACCATATAAATAGATGGTATCATTGCCCAATCCCTTGATTTCTCCGTTGAGACTGATACTGTCGGTTTTCTTTTCACTACAGGCAAAAAGGGCGATTAATAGAAAATATAATAGACAGACTTTCTTCATTTTGAAATACTTTTCCGCGAAAGTACGGCTTTTGCAGATAATAAAAAAGAAATGCCCGACATTTCTCAATGTCGGGCACCCTATAGTTTTTTTAATAGGAACTAATTAATATGAGTTAAGAGCTCCTTACTGAGCGATGCTCATAAATTCTGCATTCGTGAAATACTTAGCAAATTCCAAGTCAGAAGCAGCTTTCTTAGCCAATGACGGTTCTTTAGCAACAGCGTTCTTCAAACTGCTGGTTACCATAGAAGCATTGTTGGTTCTTGCACCTAATACAGCCATCAGGTAGTCAGTATAAGCGTCAGGTTTTGCTACACTAGCCAAAGTGTTTTTAGCCTTGTTGTAGTCCTTAGCCAAGATCTGTGCCAAAGCAGCGCTGTTAGTCTTAGTGTCACCGAATGCGCTTACAGCTCTGTCATATTGACCTTGAGCAATATACAGGTTACCCAGTGCTTCGTTCAGTTCTTTTGCACCTGAAGCTTTGCTCAGATAGCTTTCTGCAGCAGCTTTGTCACCCTTAGTCAGAGCGATCAAACCGAGATTCATATTAACTTCAGGAGCATCTTTGATAGAAGCAGCTTTCTTGAAGTAGCTTTCAGCTTTGTCAAGGTTACCTGCCTGATAAGCCAACTTACCTAAGTTGTTGTAAGCACGGAAATCGTTCGGATAGATTTGAGTAGCTTTAGTGAAGATGACTTCTTGCTTAGCCGGATCGTTAGTCAGTGTAGTTGCATACAGCAATTCTTCTATATTCAACTGCTTAGGATCAGATGCAGCCAGACTTGCAATTTCTTCGTCAGACTTACCGATGATTTCATAGTTCAAAGTCAGACGTGAACGACGCAACTGCGGCAAAATGTCGTCAGCTAAGTTCTTGTAAACAGAAGAGATGTTCTTGATTTCCTGTTCTCTTTGTTCAGGATCAGAATACATAGACAGAACACGAAGGATCAGTTCTTTATCCTGGATATTGGATTTAGATACCAATTCCTGGAAACCTTGCCAGTCCTGAGCAGTGTATTTAGTATCGATAGCTGCGTCAACTTTAGATTTCTTTAAGTTCTGGTTGATAACTTTTGCAGTGTTATCCTGACGGTTTTCAGCCAACTTAGTGTTCAGGCTTACACCACCATCGGGAGATGCATAAGCAGAAATTTCAATGTTACTGATCTTCTTGTTTACAGCACCGTCTATATTCTTCACTTCTTCATTAAATTCCTTAGCGGTCTTCAATTCGCTGGCGCGAACGTTAGCTTGCTGGATAAGGAACATGATGTTAGCATCGTGTTTTTCCTTGATGATACGTTGGAAAGCATCGTCACCATTAGCAGGATTAGCACTGCCCAATGTCTGTCCAATCATTTCGGAAGTAGAAATCACACCATCAGCTACTTTTACAGCAGGGATAGTTACTGTTTTCTTGCCGATTGTAGCTTTGAACTCCAAATACAATTCAGACTTAGCCATTTCCGGAACATAGTCGAAAGAAGTTTTCATTGTGTAATTACCACCCATCTTGTAAGAGATAGTCTGGTCGTTACCTTCTACTTTTTCTCCTTGGAATACAGCAGGCTGACCTTTAGCTTCGCCACCATTCCATTTCAAAACCGGGGTTACTTCCACTACGGCTTTCTTGTTAAAATACTTTTCAGGGAATTTTCCATTAATCGTGGCCGGTACTTTGCCGCCTATGGCTTCAAGAACCTGAGGAGTCACGGTGAAATAATCAGAGGATAATTCACCCATTTTGCTGCTACATGATGAAAGAGCAACAACCAGTGCCATTAACAAAGGCAGATACAATTTCTTAGTCATCTTAGGTATAAATTAATTGTTTGTAATTGAAATTAGTCTACTCGTTTTTCTTAGTGCCTATTACCACATAATAATAGCCTCGCAAAGATATTAAATCTATCGGCACAATCTAACACGAATAGCCAATTTTATTATAATTTAATGAAATCCTGTATCTTTTCTGTACTTAATGTTCCGTGGATGGTGCTCAATGATCTCACTTCGCAACATATTCCGGTCGATATGGGTGTAGATTTCAGTGGTCGCAATAGACTCGTGTCCCAGCATACATTGGATGGCGCGGAGGTTGGCACCTCCTTCCAACAAGTGGGTGGCGAAGGAATGGCGGAAGGTGTGCGGACTGATATTTTTGGTGATGCCGGCTTTCTCTGCCAGCTCTTTAATCAGGTGAAAAACCATGATGCGGGAAATGCTATTTCCCCATCGGGCAAGAAAAACGTAATCTTCAAATCCTTTCTTTATTTTACCAAGATTGCGGTCGAGCAGCCAGTATTTTATTTCTTTGATGGCACGGGGAGAAATAGGGACTAAACGCTGTTTGCTGCCTTTTCCTTCTACCTTGATAAAACCCTCGTCAAAGTAGAGCTCGGATAACTTCAGGTTACAAAGTTCCGAGACACGCAATCCGCAGCTGTATAGGGTTTCCAGGATGGCACGGTTGCGTTGTCCTTCCTTCTTGCTCATGTCTACGGTGGAGATAATAGTATCTATTTCTTCGACGGTAAGCACTTCGGGTAGTTTGAATCCGATTTTAGGACCTTCGAGTAGTTCGCTGGGATCATCTTCTCGATAGTCTGCCATGACCAGAAAGTGGAAGAAAGATTTTATTCCCGACAGGATACGTGCTTGCGAGCGGGGATGAATACCGATGTCGTGTAATCCGGCAGCAAAGCGTTGCAAATCATCCAGAGTCACAGCCAGCATATCGATGTTTTCTGTTTTCAGAAAACACAGCAGTTTGTTAAGATCGGTCAGGTAGGCATCAAGCGTATTGGCAGAAAGAGCCTTTTCTAACTTTAAATATTGCTGGTACTTTCTGATTATCAACGCTTGTCTCTCGTTATTCGTTGATTTTTCTTCTGTTTTCATTTCTTTTTTCTACCTTTGCTCCGCGAAAATAGGCTGCACTTTAGCAGAATACTGATAAATTTGCTTCTGCGTACGGTCTGCACTATCTTTGCAACTCGATTTAAATATTTCTTAGGGCATATCTGAGCCGTGTCTGCTCCGTATTCGCTCCGTATCTATACACTTGGACTTGGTACGGACTTGGTACGGACTTGGTACGGAGCAGGTACTTCCGGGACAAAGGTATAAAAAATTGTGTTATGAGGATACAAATAATTAATGGCCCGAATATCAATCTGCTGGGCAAACGTGAACCTTCCATTTACGGCAGTGTTACTTTTGAAGATTACCTTGCCGAACTTCGTCAGAAGTATACTGATATACAGATAGACTACTTTCAGTCGAACATTGAAGGAGAGCTGATAGATAAGATTCAGCAAACCGGTTTTGATGTAGATGGGATTATCCTGAATGCGGGTGCCTACACGCATACCTCTATCGCCCTGCAGGATGCTATCCGTTCGGTTACTTCTCCGGTTATCGAGGTACATATTTCTAATGTGCATGCTCGTGAGGCTTTCCGTCATGTATCTATGATAGCTTGCGCCTGCAAAGGCGTTATCTGCGGTTTCGGGTTGAACTCCTACCGCCTGGCACTGGAAGCGTTGATAAGTGATAAATGATTAAATAAATAGGTATAAGATTATGTTATTAAAACAGACTAAGATCGTTGCAACCATTTCTGATAAACGCTGCGACGTTGATTTTATAAAAGGCTTGTTTGAAGCCGGTATGAATGTGGTGCGTATGAACACGGCACATCTCGGCCGCGAAGGCTCGGAGATGTTGATAAATAATGTGCGTGCGGTATCTAATCGCATAGCTATCCTGATGGATACTAAGGGACCGGAGGTGCGCACTACCATCTGTGCTGAACCTATTCCGTATAAAGTAGGGGATAAGGTAAAAGTAGTAGGTAATCCCGATTTGGACACTACGCGCGAATGTATTTCTGTCTCTTATCCGAACTTTGTGCACGATGTGGCTGTCGGCATACATATTCTTATAGATGATGGCGATCTGGAAATGGTCGTTGTGGAAAAGACGGATGATTATCTGGTGTGTGAGATACAAAATGATGCTACTCTGGGAAGTCGTAAGAGTGTAAATGTACCGGGTGTACGTATCAATCTTCCTTCTCTGACGGAGAAGGACCGTACAAATATCCTGTATGCCATTGAGAAAGATATTGATTTTATTGCTCACTCTTTTGTACGTAATAAACAGGATGTTCTGGATATAAAGGAAATACTGGATGCCCATAACAGCGATATCAGGATTGTTGCCAAGATAGAAAATCAGGAAGGCGTTGATAACATCGATGAAATTCTGGAAGTAGCTGACGGTGTGATGGTAGCTCGCGGTGACTTGGGCATTGAAGTTCCGCAAGAACGTATTCCCGGTATCCAGCGTGTGCTCATCCGTAAATGTATTCTGGCTAAGAAGCCGGTAATTGTGGCTACTCAGATGCTTCATACGATGATTACGAATCCGCGTCCTACCCGTGCAGAGGTAACGGACATTGCAAATGCTATCTATTACCGTACGGATGCTTTGATGCTGAGCGGTGAAACAGCTTATGGTAAATATCCGTTGGATGCTGTGAAAACCATGACAAAGGTTGCCGCACAGGCAGAAAAAGATAAATTGGCTGATAATGATATCCGAATTCCGTTGGATGAAAACAGCAATGATGTGACAGCTTTCCTCGCAAAGCAAGCAGTAAAGGCTACTTCAAAGTTGAAGATACGTGCGATCATTACTGATAGTTACAGTGGACGTACAGCCCGTAATCTGGCTGCATTCCGTGGTAAATATCCGGTGTTGGCTATTTGTTATAAGGAAAAGACCATGCGTCATCTGGCACTTTCTTATGGCGTGGAAGCCATTTATATGCCGGAGCTTGCTAACGGACAAGAATATTACTTTGCAGCTTTGCGCCGTCTGCTGAAAGAAGGCCGTCTGTGCGAGACTGATATGGTCGGTTATCTAAGTAGCGGCAAAGCCGGTACACATACTTCTTTCCTTGAAATTAACGTAGTGGGAGATGCTTTGAAGTATGCAGAAGAAAGTGTATTGCCCAATAAGAATAGATACCTTTGATTAATTGACAATTGACAGTTGACAATTACTATGCAGTGTGACAGCGCAGCTAATTGTCAATTGTCAATTATCAATTGTCAATAGTTAATTGTCGATTGTTATGACCATAGACGAATATATTTTACAGCATATCGATGATGAAGGCGATTATCTGAAAGCTCTTTATCGGGATACGCACCTTAAATTGCTGTATCCGCGTATGGCGTCAGGACACTTGCAGGGTCGGATGCTGAAGATGTTTGTCAGGATGATTCGTCCCCGGAGAATATTGGAAATCGGTACATATAGCGGTTATTCAGCTCTTTGCATGGCCGAAGGGTTGCCGGAAGACGGAATGTTGTATACGTTTGAGATTAATGATGAGCAGGAGGACTTCACACGCCCTTGGCTGGAAAATTCTGTTTATGCAGATAAAATTAAGTTTTATATAGGTAATGCCTTGGAAATGGTCCCACAGTTTGATCTCACTTTTGATCTTGCTTTTATTGATGGTGATAAGCGCAGGTATATAGACTATTATGAAATGGTGCTGCCACGTCTGTCTGATGGTGGTTATATCCTTGCTGATAACACCTTGTGGGATGGACATGTGCTTGAAGAACAACCGCATCGCACCGACTTGCAAACCATCGGCATCAAGGCTTTCAATGACCTTATTGCACAAGATTCGAGGGTGGAAAAGGTGATCCTTCCTTTGCGTGACGGACTGACGATTATACGTAAGAAATGATATTTAAGCCAGCGGATAGGTGATTGTAACCACTTTTTGTTCTCCTTCCGAAACCAGATAGCTTCCTTTAAATGCTTCCAGACAAAGTTTGTTGATGTCATGCAGGATGCGTTGCTCCTGTTCGTCTTTCCATATATGGTAAAGTGGACTTCCTGTGACAGTAATTCTGAGGTATTGCCCCTCTTTTGTCAGTGTATATTCTACTTGGCAAATATCTCCGGTATACAATTTGGGTACGCACAATAGTGATGACAGTACTTTGAGGAACCATCTGCTATCTGCCTGAATGGGTAATATCTCTAAATCTGTATGGAAGTATGCATTCACCATTTTTGTTTGCATATTTACCATCATTTTTACTTCCCGACAGAGTTCCACGGCATCACATTCTTGTACGTTAAATCGCATCATTCCTGCTTCAAGACGTGATAAATCAAGGATATTGTTTATCAAGGCCAGTAACTTTTCAGAATTATGCTTTATGGTAACCGAGTATTCCTGTATTTCTTCTTCGGAAAGGTTTTTCTCGGTGGACAACAATTCAGAGAAGCCTACGACGGTATTCAGTGGTATACGGATCTCGTAAGTGATATTTTTCAGAAAATACTCTTTCATTTTATCTGTTGCTTCTATCGTTTCTAATGCTTGCCGGGTTTCTTCCTCCGAACGACGTAGTTGCCGGTGAATACGAAAGGCACGTATGATGGCAAGAAGCATGAGGAGCAGTATGATGGCAGAGGCTCCGACGTATATCCAGCGATATTGTTTGGTCAGTAGTTCCTTGTCTAATAACGCTTTCTGGATTTTATAGTTGGCCTGATATACTTCTTCATGGCGTTGCAGCATATCCTGATTGAGAGAATCTCCTTTTAGGGCTGCTGTTTTATAAATATTGGCTGCTTCTTCATATCGACCGGCTTCTAGCATAGCTTCTGCTTTCATCTTAAGGATACTATTTTCGTGAAAGGGTTCTGCTCCTTGGCAGGATGATAAGGCCAGATCGAAGGCTTGGAAACATTTGTCCCAGTCTTTTATAAGTTTATAATATACCCCCCATAAAGCATGGTAATCAATATAGTAGCTGAAATATATTTCTTTATCGTAATATTTCTTTGCTATTGTCAGGTGCATTTTAAGATTATCTTTGTCTTTGGTTTTAGCATAAACCATACCGAAAGATACTTCTATTTCTAAATAGATGTTTTTCAGTACATTGATAGATTGTGTGTCCTCTTTTATCAACTTTTCCACTACCTTTTGTTGCTGCTCTAATTCGCTGAGGGCTTCTATATATTTCTGTTGCGACAGATATATTTCAGCTAGGCTTTTGTGTATCAGTAGGAGAGAATAATTGTTGGCATTCGGATTTATAGTCAAAGCTTGTTTATAGCTTGCAATCGCTTCATCATATTGCTCTGCAAAATTTTGTGCCTGCGCCAAGGCTATGAGTGAAACGAATACTCCCCTGTCATACTTGATCCGTATGGATTCTTTTTGCATTTCTTTGGCCTGCATAATGGCGTATTCCGTATCTCCCTGGGCACACCTGGCTTGTAGGATGGATAACCAGATGGTATAATAGAGTGAGTAATTTTTATATCGGTAGCTGGCTTCCTTCAGGTTCAGAAAACATCGTTCCATCTCAGACGCTTCAGCCCGGAATTCATAGTGACGGCAGTAATCAAAAAGGACGTATAACTCTTCTTCATGTATCCCTTTTTGTCTGGATAGCGCAAGAGCTGAGTCCAGGAATTCTAAAGCTATATCTTTGCCCATATATTGCTGGAATGCATTTCTCAATATCTTTGAGCGGAGTGTATCGTTTGACTCAAATTTGACGGTCTGAAAGATGCTGTCACGGAATTGCTTGTCCGTTGAGATAGATGATTCTGCTCTTATCTGGAAAAGTATTCCTATTATAAACAAAAGTATAAATATTATTTTCTTCATGCTCTGCCCTCCTGCTTTAATGGGTGTGTGAAGACGAAGCGTGAACCATCGGTATACTGCGGGTCTATCCATATTCTTCCGCCAAGACGGCTGATGATGAGCTGGCAGATAGCTAATCCGAGACCTGTTCCCTGAGATTTCTCGTTTACTCTTTCGAAACGTTCGAATATGCTGCTTTGTTTTTCTGACGGGATACCGCAACCGGTATCTGTGATGGAGAATTGAGCCATCCCTTCTTCATTCTGTTCCAATTGCAGAATGATGCTTCCTTCTTTTGTAAACTTAGTTGCGTTGACCAATATATTGATTAGTACCTGGTGTAACCGCAGTGTATCAGTTTCGATTTCCAAAGAAGGAAGTTCTGTCCTGAAGAATATTTCAGCCTGTGTTTGTTTGATACCTTCCAGTGTTTGTATGATACCTTCGCACAAGTTTACTGCATTGCACTGCTTGAGATTGAATTTCATGTTTGTTACGTCAAGGCAAGAGATGTCCACTACATCATTTACGAGATTCAGTAAGAGGCGTGAATTTAGTTGGATGATGTCATTGCATTGTTTTCGGGTTTCTTCATCAATGCCCGGAGTAGTAAGTACGTCAGAGAAACCGGATAAAGCGTTTAGAGGTGTTCGGATTTCATGACTCATATTTGATATGAACAAGCTTTTATTGCGTATTGAGTTTTCCACGGCTTTTTCTGCCTTTTGTAACTTCCGTTTTGAAAGCATTAATTTTTTTGCTTTTCTTTTTAGGTAAAGGAAGCCGAAAATCGTGATAATGATAAGGCAAGGCAATACGATAAGGGCTAATAACAACAAATGATTCTGTTGCTGGTTATTGGCCAGTTGTAATTCGTCAATAGAATATGTATTACGTAGATCTTTTACTTTGTGAGTACTGATTTCTTTGTAGTCAGCATCAATCTTTTCTCCTAATTCTTTGTATAGATTGGCAGCTTTTTCATACTGCTGCTCTTTCATATATTGATCCGCAACTTTTCGGAGGCTATCTTGTTTACTGTCCTGATTAGCCTGACTGCAAAGAAGCAAGGGAGGCAGGAATAGCAATATGAAGACGAGTCTTTTCATGTTTTTTTGATTAGTGTTGTTGCAAAGATAATTCTATTGTGAATTGATTGGCTCGATAATCGTGCTAAAAAAAGTATAATTTGTCAACTAACCCAGATATTTCAGTAACTTTGTCTCTAAATAAAGGAATAAATAGTATGGAAACTACCAGACAGAACAAAATATGTCGTTTACTTCAAAAGGAATTGAGCGAAATTTTCTTGTTACAAACAAAATCTATGCCGGGCATATTGGTATCAGTCAGTGCTGTGCGTATCAGTCCTGACCTGAGTGTTGCACGTGCTTATCTCAGCATCTTTCCTTCGGAAAAGGCAGAAGAGATGATTAAGAACATCAATGAAAACATGAAGTCTGTTCGTTATGAGTTAGGAACTCGTGTACGTCATCAGCTTCGTATCATCCCCGAACTGAAGTTCTTTGTGGATGACTCACTGGATTATCTTGAGAAAATAGATGAATTGTTGAAGTGAACCTTCCCTTCTACATAGCCCGGCGCTATCTCTTCTCTAAGAAGAAACACAACGCTATCAATATCATTTCCGGCATTTCGGTGTGTGGAGTGGCATTGGCTACGTTGGCGTTGGTCTGTACACTCTCCGTGTTCAATGGTTTTCAGGATATGGTGGCAGGTCTTTTTACGGCTTTCGATCCGGAACTGAAGATTATGGTTCGTGAGGGAAAAGTCTTTGAACCGAATGGAGTTGCTTTTCAAGAGGTGCGTTCTTTGCCGGAAATTGATGTCTGGACAGAGACACTGGAAGATAACGCCATGGTGCAGTATAAAGACCGTCAGGCTATGGCAGTCATAAAAGGGGTGGAAGATAATTTTGAACAACTGACGTCTATCGACAGTTTGCTATACGGTGCAGGGGATTTTATCTTGCACGATTCCATAGTGGATTACGGGGTTTTGGGGGTGGAACTGATCTCTGAACTGGGGACTGGTCTTCAGTTCGTCGATCCGCTTCAGGTATATGCTCCTAAGCGGAATGTACGTGTGAATATGGCTAATCCTTCTGCTTCTTTTAATCGCGATTACCTCTTTTCTCCCGGAGTTGTGTTTGTGGTGAACCAGCAAAAATATGATGCTCGTTATATTCTCACTTCTCTTGATTTTGCACGTAATCTTTTTAATTATGATACGGAGGTATCTGCTGTTGAACTGAAGTTGAAATCGGATACAGATGTCTCTGCCGTACAGAAAAAGATTTCCCGCATCTTAGGTGATGATTTTGTGGTCTTGAACCGTTATGAGCAGCAGGCTGATGTATTCCGTATCATGGAGATAGAGAAGTTTATATCTTACCTGTTCCTTACGTTTATCCTTGCTATAGCCTGTTTCAATGTGATTGGTTCTCTTTCTATGCTTATTCTTGATAAGCGGGAGGACGTGGAAACCTTACGTAATCTTGGAGCGGATGATCGACTAATCGCTCGCATCTTCTTGTTTGAAGGCCGGCTTATATCTTTGTTCGGTGCACTTTCCGGCATTATCCTTGGTTTGCTGCTTTGCTATATTCAGCAGCGTTTCGGCATTATTTCTTTGGGCGGTGGTAGCGGTGGCTTTATTGTGGATGCTTATCCTGTCAGTGTTCATGTAACGGACGTTATATTGGTATTTGTTACCGTGATTACCGTTGGCTTCCTTTCAGTATGGTATCCGGTACACTATCTGACGCGCAGGCTGCTGAAGAGATAATCGGCTAAGGCTTAAGCTCAATAAAAAGTTGGATCAAGTTACTCTCACTACTCTCACTTTGTATATAAAGCAGTAATAATAAGAATTTTAAGTGTTAGTGAGAGTAACTTTTAAGAGTGAGAGTAAAAGGGTTACTCTCACTAGCACAGTCAACCTATATCAGGACGATGCATCTATTTACTTTATATTAGGTGTTATTCTGTTGAGAGCCAGTGGTATATCTCTTTCCCCCTTAGGGATAGTTGGGTGTTGACCTTGGTTAACTGGCCTATCAAACCTAGTTAACAGGCCGGTTAACCTAGGTTGACAGGCTTATTAGCCTAGGTCAATACCTGGTAGCGCTTACTGTGAAGATGCAAACGCCCCTGCTTTGTTTTATATTGTGCAAGGCGGATTGCAGGAAATTCTTGAGGGATATGAAATTTTTGCGGACAGTGGGGGGAGGATTTATTATGTTGTCGGATTAATGGCTCAGCATAATTGTTTTCCCATTTGGCTATTCCGTCGACAAAACCTCCCCTTTCGTAGATTTTATTTTCTGCTCTTCTTTTTACCCCTTACATTTGCATCAAAATATAAACTGACGTAAAATGAAAAGTACCGGAAGTTTATAAATTTGTAGAGACTCTCTCTAAATAGCGTTTTTTCATGTATTATTGACTGTGCCGTTCCACCCCCGTGAGGGGAGGGGACGGTTTTCTTTTTATGGGAATCTTTATCAGATATATTTTTTCTATATCTTTGCATCACTGATAATCTAATATGGAAAACATAACAATGAAATTGTCAACGATCAAAGTGATAAGACTTTTGCTGTTTATTGTCTTATTGCTTAACTCCCCGCTTCATGCACAAGATCACTATGCGTTTACTCCCATCGATTGCAGTGATGGACTTTCGGGCAACAGAGTACGCAATATCATTCAGTTGCGGGATGGGCGCATTGCAATCAATGCCAATGAGATCGTCAGCATCTACGATGGAACTTCTTTTCAATATTTCCATTATAATAAAAGTAACATAATTCCTCTTAATGACTATGCCGGGCATCATCGCATTTATGTGAATGAGGGCTATATTTATATCAAAGACTGGTATAAGCTAATGGCCATCAACATTAATGAAGAACGCTTTGAACAGCATTTGGACGATCTGTTTAAGTCTTATGGTGTAAAGGGGGCGTTGGTGAACTTCTTTGTGGATGAGGCAGGTAATTATTGGATGCTGACGGATGATGATGTACTGCTGTACAGGGATTATGCCGGTGGGAAGACTGTTGAGTTTTTGAAGAATGTTTCAATGAACGGAGATGTACGTGACAGGCTTTTGGATATAGCGGTAGTAAATCAACAAGTCTTTTTGTTCTACAATTCAAGTCTCATGGTCTGTTATGATCTGGAAACATCCAGAGAATTGTATCGGGAATATGCACTGGATGAAAAGCAGGACAGGTCTGCTACTCTGTTGGTTGTCCCCCGGGGAAAGTACTTGTACTATTTGATGAATGGACGAAAGACTGAAGCTTTACGTTTTGATATTGAACTGCGTAAGTGGGAAGTAATATTAGAAACTGAATATAGGCTGAATGTGCTTTCTGTAGGCAAAGAGCACGATATATGGATAACTAGTCAGGCTGGCCTGTGGGTGTGTGACGAAAAACTGCAAAACAAACAATTTATCCCTACGCTGGAATTTGTAGATGGTAAAGAGATAAAAACGGAAGTCAGTACAGTCTTTAATGATAACCAGGGAGGAACTTGGATCGGGACTTTGGACAGAGGAATATGTTATTACCATCCTAATCGTTTCAAATTTAAAAATGTAGGTAAAGTGTTTTTCCCTAATATTGATCAGAATGGGGAAGTTAGTGTGTCGTGTTTTGTAGAAGATGCTCATGGTGGAATCCTGGTAGGTACCCGCCAGGGACTTTTACGGTACTCTTTATCTGAGAGCAAATTATCTTTTGAGGCAGGATTGCCCCGCAATTTACGGTGTAACGGGTTAACTAAAGATAGCCGGCAGCGGATATGGCTTTCATCGGTTGAGGCACTGTTCTGTATTCAGAATGGAAAGAGCAGAAGTTATCCTGTACGTGATGTAGCAAAGGTATTTGAAGCACCGGATAAGAACCTGTACATCTGTTCATATATAGATGGCCTGTGTCTTTTGAATCCTGATACTGGAGAACTTAAGAAGATAGAGGAAAGTGAAGGGCGACAAATCAACTCCGTTTCGCAGATCAGGAATTATAAAGAGGGCATGCTGATAGGAATCTGCAATTTAGGATTGTTTACCTATGATTATAAAAAGCAGGTTCTGACGGCACCGGTGTTTAAAGATAAAAAGGCCTGGCAAGATTTCTACGATCTTCATCATTATTCCGATCTGTATGTAGATAGCCGTAATTTGATTTGGCTTGCCACACAGGATGGCCTGATAGTCTGGAATCCGAAGAATGAAGAGATTAGGATGTTTTATATGGAAAACGGTTTGGTAAACAATAGTATACAGGCAATATCCGAAGATCGTCACCACGTGATGTGGATTACTACTTCTTATGGAATATCTTGTGTGAATGTAGTTCAGGAAGGAGGAAGAACAGAATACTCTTTTTCCAACTTTAATCATAGTGATGGAGTGATAGAACGGGAATTCTTGGAAAGATCCGTATATGTAACGAAGGATGATGTAATTCTGATGGGAGGAATTGATGGTTTCAACGAATTCCGAATTAATAAACTGCCTCCGGTGAAACAAGATATGAAACCTCTCTTCGTGAACTTTCATCTTTTCGGGAAAAAGGTGGAGATGGATAAGGCTTATGATGGCAATGTACTATTGAGCGAGCCTGTAAGCGCAACTCAAAAGATTATCTTGAATTATGACCAGAACTTTGTATCATTTGATTTCTCTGCACTGAACTATATCAATAGATCACAGACTCACTATCGCTACCGGCTGACGGGGTTGGATAAGGAGTGGCACGAAATAGTTTCTCCTACAGGGACAGGAACTGCCTCTTATGCCAATCTTCCTTCGGGTACGTATGATCTGGAAGTATATGCGGCAAACAACAGTAAGCAGTGGGGAAGTAACTGTGCAACTATACAAATCATTGTAAAGGACCCGTATTGGAAAACTCCTTTGGCTTATTTCATTTATTGCCTGTTGATTGCCCTTTCCATATATTGGGCTCTTTACAGTTATTTGCGAATGAATAAGAGGAAGTTGCAAAAAGCTCAGGAAGAAGAACTGAATCAAATGAAATTTCGCTTCTTTACCAATATAAGCCATGAATTCCGCACACCGCTGACTCTGATCATAACCCCATTGGAATCTCTTATTAAGGAAGTCGGCGACATAGCCCTGAAAAAGAGATTACAATCCATTTACCGTAATTCCAAAGAACTGTTGGACCTCGTCAATCAATTGTTGGACTTCAGGCGTTTGGAGGTTCATGGAGAGAAGCTGTTTCTTGTTAAGGGGAATATAGCGGAGTTTGTGTCTTCGATAAAATCCTCTTTTGATTATCTGGCTCAGGAAAAGGAGATTTCTTTTGAGATAGATGATAAGATTGCAGAAGATTTATATATAAGTTTCGACCGTGAGAAGATACAAAAGGTACTGAATAATCTATTGTCTAATGCATTCAAGTTCACACCTGCAGGAGGTATGGTGACGATAACTCTCGATACTTGTAAGGAACCGGACGGGGTACAGTACTTCCGTCTTTCCGTGAAAGATACCGGAGCAGGGATTCCTCGAAAGAACCTTTCCCATATTTTTGAGCGTTTCTATCAAGTGAAAGAGGAAGAAGATAAAATAGGTAGTGGAATCGGTCTTCATCTGGTGAAAGAGTATGTAGAGTTGCATTCCGGAAAGATAGAAGTGGAGAGTGAAGTAAATAAAGGCAGTTTGTTTACTGTATATCTACCTGTGCGTACTGATGTAGAAGTGGATACGGAGTTACCGAAAGAGGAAAATACTTTCATCGGGGATGAATTGAATCCTGATGTGGAAAGTGATCAGGACCTGCAAACGGATAAAGAGTACACTATACTTCTGGTTGAAGATAATAAAGAATTCCGGCATTACATGTTTGAACTGCTTTCCAAGAAATACAATGTATTGGAAGCCGGTGATGGGGAAGAAGGAGAACGGATTGCTACTACAAAGTTTCCCGATTTGATAATCAGTGATATCATGATGCCGAAGGTGGATGGTCTGGAGTTATGTAAACGCATCAAGTCCAATATACAGGTGTCGCATATCCCTGTCATATTACTGACTGCCCGTTCTACGGACGAAAGTAAATTGTTCGGGTACGAATCCGGTGCGGATGAATATATATCCAAACCGTTTAATCTGGATATTCTGTTATTGAGAATACAGAAACTGATAAACGAAGAGAAAGCCCGTCAGAGATCTTTTTCACAGGGAATAAATATTAATCCGGGAGAGGTTACCATCACTTCTATTGATGAACAGTTTATAGAGAAGGTTTGCGCATTGATTCAAAAGAATATAGATAATCCCGAATATTCAGTAGAGAAGCTGAGTGCTGATGTTGGGATGGAGCGTACGGTACTATATCGTAAATTGAATGCTATTGCCGGCCAGACTCCTTCTGATTTTATCCGTTCCATTCGTTTGAAGCATGCTGCTCAATTGCTGAATAAAGGATATCAGGTAGGTGAAGTGGCCGATATGGTTGGTTTCAATACTCCTAAATATTTCACAAAGTACTTCAAACAGGCGTTTGGTGTAACGCCTTCGCAGTATAAGACTAATATGACTGGGGAGAGTTGATTCATAACTTTCGGGTTATGAGCAAAATGTGATAAGGTGATAGGGTGATAAAGTGATAGCGAGATAACGCTCTGTGATATATAGTGCAGCCACTTTATCACCCTATCACCTTACCGCCTTATCACTCTTTTATTCCTTTCTTTTCCGATTAGTGTAATTAGTCGTATCTTATTGAATGTCGGTTTTTGCCAGTTAACTGGTAAGATTCAGGTAAACCCCTTGCCTACTGTGTATTTTTCCTTTGAAAACAACGAAATGTACCCTAAAAAGCAACAAGCTGACCCCTACTCAGAGTCGTCTTCCCGGTACTTTTGCAATTGAAATAACCGAGTATTAACCCATAAATCAATTGCCATGGAAAATGCACCTTAAAAGTCGTATCATGTTTTTTACCTTTATTTCTAACTTTAATTAATTAACCGTTTTATGAATTATTTAATGCATGAAAAATCATAATCTGTTTTTAACACCAGATTACCGGTATCGTTTACCGGAATCTAATTTTAAGAAACTAATACTTTCACTGATTATCCTTCTGAGTTTTGTTCATGTGGCAGCACAGAATAATATAAATATCAGTGGGACTGTTGTGGATGATCAGGGGGAAGCTGTGATAGGAGCCAGTGTAGTTGCTCAGAAAAGTAAGAATGGTACAATAACCGATGTGGAAGGTAATTTTAAACTGTCGGTTCGTTCTAATGATGTCCTGACTATCTCTTTTATAGGATATATCACCCAAACAGTTCCGGTGTCCGGCAAAAACAATATTGTTGTGACACTGAAAGAAAATAGTATGTTGCTGGATGAAGTAGTAGTCACTGGTTTTGGACTTGCCCAGAAGAAGGCTTCTGTTACGGGTGCAATTTCTTCTGTGGGTGCACAGGAATTGGCGCATGCAAAGTCGGTAACGGCTACAGGTGCACTGGTAGGTAAGCTCCCCGGTGTAAATTTCCGTCAGGATAACGGACGTCCGGGTGCCGCTCCCAATATCCAGATCAGAAACATGGGAACGCCCTTAATCATTATTGACGGTGTGCAGAAAGATTCCGGTAACCTGAATAACCTGGATTTTAATGATATCGAATCTGTTTCTGTATTGAAGGATGCTTCGGCGGCTATTTATGGTATGCAGGCCGCTAATGGTGTAGTGGTAATTACTACCAAAAGAGGACAGAAGAACCAAAAGTTGAAAGTCAATGTGAATGGGTATTATGGATGGCAGTTACCTTCTAACTATCCGAAACCCGCTTCGGCAGAAGATTATCTGGCAGCTATCATACAAACTGAAACTATAAATGGAACTCCGAGAACCGTTACGAAAGAAGAATACCAGAAATGGGTGGATAAGGTTGACGAAGAACATACCTCTTTCGACTGGTATAAATACATATGGGTAAGTGCTCCGCAATCCTATATCAATGCCAATGTTTCTGGTGGAACGGAGAAAGTTAGATATTATTTAAGTTTAGGACATATTGATCAGGAAGGAAATATCAGAGGCTTTAACGGTTTCAACAGAACCAATATGCAGTCTAATATCGACATTGATATTACGAATAGGTTCAAAGTCGGTGTAGCAATTAACGGACGCATAGAGACTACCGATAATCCGGGATTGCCGGGTGACGACTATAATCTGCCTATCTATGGGGCTTATAACAACCTGCCGACTAAAAAGCCTTATGCCAATAATAATCCTAAGTATCCGGCTATATCGGCACCTTGGGCTCAAGACAGTTTCGGCTGGATGAATTATGAACATGCGGGGAGATATAAAGATCAGTGGAAGGTCATTCAGATTAACGGTACTGCCGAATATGAAATACTGAAAGGCCTGAAAGCAAGAGGACTGTTCAGCTATTGGTTGGCAAACAGGAGACAGTCGAACCGGGAATACTCCTATAAATTCTATGAGTATGACAAGGAAAATGATGTCTATAATGTTGTGGAAACAGGTACGGCACGTTATACGGAAAGAAGTATGGAGATGAAAGAAGAACTGACTTCCAATATTCAACTGTCGTATGAAAATACGTTTGCACTTCATCATGTGAATGCGGTTGTGGGCTTTGAGGCAAAGAAAGGCACTTATCCAAGAATGTATGCATTGGGAAATCCTCCGGCAAACGGAATCCCTTATATTGATAAAACCAGTCTGTCTACTTTTACCGATGGTATTGGTAACCCGCAGACACGTATGGGATATATAGGTCGCCTGAACTACGACTACGCAAATAAGTACATCATCGAATTATCCGGTAGATATGATGGCTCTTACCGGTATAAACGGGGGAAACGTTGGGGATTCTTCCCATCGGCTTCTATCGGTTACCGGGTTACGGAAGAGAAGTTCTGGCAGGATGTCGATTTCCTGAAAGACAATATCACCAATCTGAAAATCCGTGCTTCTTATGGTGTGTTAGGTGAAGAATTGGGTACGGCTTTAAGCCATATTGTTGGCTATAATTATAATGACGGTGGTGCTGTGATTGACGGTGGGCTGGTTACCGGTAGTACTGTTACAGGATTAGCGACCGATAATATCACATGGGGTAAATCGAAGATACTGAATATCGGTATTGATCTGGGCTTCCTGGATAATCGCCTGAATGCTTCTTTTGACTATTTCAACAGAGATCAGACTGGATTGCTGGCAAGCCGTTATGATGTGCAGATCCCGGAAGAAGTGGGATTCTCACTGCCTCAGGAAAACCTGAACTCTAATTATGCCAGGGGATTCGATGCCTCTGTGAATTGGAGAGACCGAATCGGAGATGTGAATTATACAGTAGGAGGTAATGTTACTTATTCACGTTGGTATGTGGGAGACCGGTACAAGCCCAGATTCTCCAGTGAATGGCAGAAGTTCCGTTATCAGGCAGGAAATATAACAGGACGCTATACGGATGTGGAGTTCTCGCTCGTTTCGGATGGACAATTCCAGAGTTGGGAAGAAATAGCAAATCACCCTATTGATCAGGACCATCAAGGTAATATAACTTTGAAGCCCGGTGATGCAAAATATAAAGATATGAATGGAGATGGCTTAATTAATGATGCTGACTGGCGTGCAATTGGTTATCGTAAAGGAGGTACTCCGTGGGTTAATTTTGCATTTAATTTGGCCTTAGATTGGAAGGGGATTGACTTCCGTGCAGATTTCGTAGGTGCGACTGCCTATACTTATGTTCAACAAGGTTTTTTGAGATACTTTGATTCTAATAAAAATCTATCTCAATATCTTTGGAATAATTCAACCAGACTCGTGGATATCTGGGATGCTGACAGTGGTTTTAATATTGGTAAATATCCGTTGGCTTTACGTACCCGGAATAGCAGTGATTGTACACATTGGCCTAGTGATTTCTGGTATACCAATATGACTTATCTGAAGATGAGAAATGTTGAAGTCGGTTATACCTTGCCTCAGAAATGGACGTCAAAGGTAGGGATATCTCGGTGTCGTTTTTATGTTTCAGGACAGAATCTGTTCTCATTGAAGAATATTGATATTGATATTGATCCTGAAATTACTGCGGAGAACGGTATGGCTTATCCGAATATGAAAGTAGTGAACTTTGGTTTTTCCGTTGATTTTTAATTACCTTTATACGTATCAAGATGACTAAAATAAAATTGATAATCATATCCGCCCTTTTCTTAATGGGGGCTGCCGGTTGTTCGGAATCCTTTTTGGATCAGGAACCTGAAAATGTGATACCTGAGAGCATGATTTATGAAGATAAGGAACTTGTATTATCCGTACTTTCAAATTTGTATGGCAGAGTAAACTGGGGACAGAATAATGGGGATTATGGAAGTTACGACCAGTTGGACGAAGCTAATAAATGTTATGGAAGTCCGTGGGTGATATTTACGGAGTATGACCGGAACTCATGGAGAGTCCGTGATTATGACTTTGTACGCCGGGTAAACTTGTTTTTGCAGGGCGTCAGAGGCAGTAGTGCACTTCAGGATAGTGAGAAAAAGGCTTTTGAGGGAGAGGCTCGTTTTCTGCGTGCCTGGCATTATTTCCACATGGCCCGTACTTTGGGTGGTATGCCGCTTGTTGGAGACCAAGTGTTTAATTATGAATCGGGAATAGATGTGGAAACCTACCAGATGCCACGTTCCACAGAGGCGGGAATCTATGATTATATAATCAGCGAATGTGATGAAATTGCCCGCCAGCTAACCGAACAAATGACTATAAATTCTGCTCGGGCCAATAAATGGGCGGCTTTAATGTTGAAGGCACGTGCTGCCGTGTATGCAGGTTCCATTGCAAATTATGGTAATAAGATTACTCCGACTCTGAAGACTGATAATGGAGAAGTCGGTATTCCGGCTGATTTAGCAACCAAATACTATGAGACTGCATTGGCTGCTGCTGAGGAAGTTATAGAAAGCAGCCCTTATGAATTGCAGATTTCCGATCCTCAGGATTTAGGGTTGAGCTTTTATAAGGCTGTATGCCAGAAATCGAATAATAAAGAAGTTATTTGGGCTTTGGACAGATCTGTGACGGATAAGGTAACGACTAACTTCACAGCTTGGTGTATGCCTTTCTCTTTGAAGGATGGAATACAGGGAAATGCTCTGGGAGCACTTCTTAATTTAGTGGAATCTTTTGAAAACAAGGATGGAAGCAACTCCGAGATAAAGACGCATGATGCTAATGGCGACTTTGTGTTCTATGATAATCCGGAAGAGCCTTTCGAAATGAAAGATGCCCGATTGTGGGGGACTGTGATATGGCCTAATGCACTTTATAGAAGTGAGCCGGTGGCTCTACAAGCTGGTTTGCTGATTAAGGATACAGAGAATCCGAGCCAATGGAAAACAAAGATCAGTTCTTTAGGTGCAACCACTGAAGACGGGCAGCTAATTACTGCACTGGACGGACCATTAGCAACGGCAGGCGACAGATTTAATAAGACCGGCTTTTTGGTACGTAAATTCCTGGATGAAGCCGCCAATGCAGGATCGGATACGCAGAATAGTGAGATGTGGTATCCCCGTTTCCGTTTCGCAGAGGCTTTGCTGATTGCAGCGGAAGCAGCTTATGAATTAGGGGGAGTGAACAAGGTGAAAGCCGTCGAATATATAAACAGAGTTCGTGCTCGTGGTGGAATTAAAGAATTGACGGAATCCACGATTACTTTTGAGCACATTGTGAATGAGTATAGGGTTGAGTTTGCCTTTGAAGATCATCGTTGGTGGGACTTGAAACGTTGGAGACTTGCCCATACTGTATGGAATGGAGTCATTGACAGTCCGACTGCACAGATGTATTCTCTTTTCCCCTATAAGGTGTATGCACCCGGTTCGCCATATGATGGTAAGTGGGCTTTCGAGAAAAGCAGATCTTACATGGCGCCGAATGCAAGGAACTTCACCATGCGATGTTATTACGGTTCGATTGATGATGGCTGGATTAACAAGAACCCGAAGCTGGTTAAGAACCCATTACAGTAATATAGTAACTAACGATTAGATTAAATAAAATGAAAAATATCAATAGCCTTATATTAATTCTTGGTTTGTTTCTGGTAACCGGTTGCGAGCTGGATAATTTCGATGAGCCTAAAAGTGAGTTTAAGGGCAGGTTTGTCTATGAGGGTGAAGCACTGCAATTAAGAGGGACTGCCTATGACAATGATTGTATGATGTATGCTTATCAGGAAGGACCTGAGTATGAAGATCGGGGTGCTATCAATTTGTTTGTTAACTCTGATGGCGAATTTAATTCTTTGATGTATGACGGCTTCTATAAGATTGTGTTGAGGCAGGACAGAGGCCCGTGGATTCCGCGGAAGGATACGATTGAAGTAAACATTAAAGGTAATCAGATATTGGATGTTGAGGTTACTCCTTATTTTCTTATCAAGGATACTGAAATTGATTTCCAGAATAAGGTGGTAAAGGTGAAATGCAAGATAAATCAGATGGTTGAGACTGCTTCTATTGACAGGGCCGTGATCTATATATCCAAAACGAAACTGGTGGATAATGTTGCGAAGATAGCGGAGAAATCATTCACCAATCTGACTCCGGGTGAGCATGAGTTTACTTTCGACCTGAATGATAATGGGGTTACTGATGCTGCCAAGTTTTTATATGCAAGAATCGGGGTTAAGGCACGGGAAGGAAATGATTATATATTTTCCGAGGTCACTCAACTGAGATAGATTATTTTCATTAGGTAATTCATAATATAAACAAGTAAAAAAGAAACCATGAACATGAAGTTTTATTTAAAAATCAGTAGTATACTGGTGGCTGCAGCTTTCTTATCGACCTTGCCTGTCGAGGCTCAGACTTTCCGGCAAACTAAGCAGGGAATAACGGGTACTACGCAGGGAATGGATATTGAAATCCAATTCGTCAGTCCTGAAATTGTACGTGTGGTGAAGGCGCCCGAAGGACGTAGCTTTACAAAGAAAAGCCTTTCTGTAGTTAAAAGCCCTGAAAGCATGTCTGTAACGACCGAGAAGAAAGGGGAAACCGTTTCCCTGAAAAGCAATGCTGTACGCGTTGATTTCAATGTGGGGACCGGACGGATTTCTTTCTTTGACAAGCAAGGAAAGGCATTATTTACCGAGAAAGATTATGGTGCTCAGTTTACTCCGTTCAATGATGCGGGGAATCCGACTTTTAGTGTGCGTCAAGCTTTTTTGTTGGATAAGGATGAGGCTATCTATGGTCTGGGACAGCAGCAGGTTGATGATCTGAATCAGCGCAATCATAAACATTTCATGCGTCAGCGTGCATTGTATGCCAGTGTTCCAATTATTCAGTCTACAAAAGGGTACGGAATGTTTTGGGATAATTATTCCCCAACCACTTATACAGATAATCCGCAAGAGATGTCCTTTGATTCGGAAGTGGGAGAGTGTATGGATTATTACTTTATGTATGGCGGCAATGCAGATGGCGTGATAGCGCAGATACGCGACTTAACGGGACAGGCACCTATGTATCCGTTGTGGACATTCGGTTTCTGGCAATCGCGTGAGCGTTACAAATCACAACAGGAAACGATGGAAGTCGTGGATAAGTATCGTGAGTTAGGGATTCCTTTGGATGGAATTATTCAGGACTGGCAATATTGGGGGCCGAACTCTAACTGGAACTCTATGAATTTTGATAATCCGGAGTTCCCTGATCCTCAGAAGATGATCGATCATGTGAAGAAGAAAAATGCGAAGATTATGATCTCTATATGGGCTTCATTCGGGCCGGATACGAATCCGTACAAGGACTTGGAGAAAATCAATGCCCTGTTCAACTTCAAGACATGGCCTGCAGACGGGGGAGTGAAAGCTTATGATGCTTATAATGAAAAAGCACGCGATATTTATTGGGAGCATCTGAATAAAGGTCTGTTCAGTAAAGGTATTGATGCCTGGTGGACAGATTCAACGGAACCTGATCATCTAGATGTTCAGGAAAGAGACTTTGATATCCCGACAGCAATGGGAACTTATCGCAGCGTAGTAAATGCTTTCCCATTGATGAGTAACAAGGGAGTTTATGAGCATCAGCGTGCTGTAACCTCTGATAAGCGTGTATATCTGCTGACTCGTTGTGCATTTGCCGGACAACAGCGTTATGCGGCGAATACCTGGTCGGGTGATGTTGTGTGTAATTGGGAAACATTCCGTAAGCAGATTCCTACAGGCTTGAACTTTTCTCTATCGGGAATACCTTACTGGAATACGGATATAGGTGGATTCTTTAATTGGCCTTATCATGGTGGGGCTGAAAATAAAGCTTATCATGAACTGTATACCCGCTGGTTTCAATATGGTACATTCTTGCCCATGCAGCGTTCGCATGGAAGCGGTGTGAAAAAGGAAATCTACAATCTGGGTAAAAAGGGTGACTGGGTATATGATTCGGAAGAGAAATACATAAATTTACGTTATGCATTGCTGCCATATCTGTATTCAACAGGATGGCAGGTGACTGATAACGCAGGTTCTTTCCTCCGTGCCTTATTCATGGACTTCAACGAAGATCAGAAAGTACACACTATCAGTAATCAGTATATGTTTGGAAAGGCATTTCTTGTGACTCCTGTAACCAGGAATATGTATGTATTCTCTGATAAGGAACAGTGGAAAGATCCGTATGAAGATTTTAGTAAGACAGGAACACAGGATGTTTATCTTCCTAAGGGCACCAAATGGTTTGACTTTTGGACGGGAGAAGCATTGAATGGCGGACAGATGGTTACCAAAGAGGTTCCTATCGATATTATTCCATTGTATGTACGTGCGGGTTCCATTGTTCCTTTTGGACCGAAAGTGCAGTATTCTACAGAGAAGAAATGGAATAATCTGGAGATACGCATTTATCCCGGAGCCGATGGCGAATTTGTGCTGTATGAAGATGAAAACGATAATTATAACTATGAGAAAGGTGCCTATTCAATCATTAAGTTTACTTGGGATGATGCAAAGCGGACGTTGAATATCGCAGATCGGGAAGGAACTTTCCCCGGTATGTTGAAATCACGTAAGTTCAATATCGTTGTGGTGGATAAGGAGAATGGGACAGGGAGTGTTCAGTCGACGAATTTCACGAAATCGGTTTCATATGGCGGGAAGAAGAAATCGGTTAAATTGTAATTTTAGTATATGGTATCCTTATCTTGAGGATATTATATAGAAATCATTTATAAAATATGGAGATGTGGTTTTGGTCGCATCTCCATATTCTTATCTGATTTTAGAAATTTAAATTACTCATAGATTGATTTCTTTTCTTCTTTTGTCCGGTTCACATTATGGAGTACCTGTTTTATCTGTTTAAATGCAACCTCTTCTTGTGGATTGAACTTATCACTTTCCATATATTTCAGGAGGCTATAGCGTAATTGACGGGCTACAGGTCGGGTATTGAGATCCTTTGCCAAGTCTGAACTACATACTAATAGCTTTCCGTATCCTGCTTTTACCTCGAATAGTAAACCTAAGTTTCTGTTCTTATAGAAGTTATCTACCATTCTGACAATCGGTTGCATATTGTTTTTTAAACTGTCGAGTTCCATGGTTGTAGCATTCTTGCAAATATTCCACCATTGCCAGTTACTGTGCATTTCAGTTGGAAAGTCTGCTAATGCCGGATGGGTGGGATCACAGAAGATTCCCATTGTTCCCGGTTGGTTAGGGAAGTGTACAGGGCTCCAGAATACTTGTACAAATTTGCCTTCCAGCCCATTAATTTCTTCTTTTTCCGGGTTCAGCAATACCTTTTTCCCTTGACTTAATGCTTTCTCTGCATCGGCAAAGCTACGGGTGTAAAAGATTTCCTTACCAACTTCCGGTACTTCCTGAGGATATACCCAAACATTCCAGGAGTTTTGATACTGGGTTCCTGTAAAACGGATGGATAAAGTTAATTGGTCGGCAACGGATATGGATTCCAGAGGAACAGAGATGCTTCCCAGATTAAATGCATTCCCCACAGGTATTTCTTGTTTATCCAGATTGCCTTGTGCAATGACCGTTCCTTTTGAATCACTTAATGTCCATTCCGGTTGAATATCACTCAGGACTTTATCGCTGAAGTTTGCAGCTTCAAACTGAGCTTTAAAGGTTTCATTATTCACATAGGTAGCTTTCTCAAAGCGTGCTAACGGTACTACCGGAGAACAGAAATTCCGGAATTCTTCAGGAGTGATTAAACCTTTGCTCTCCCAGAATGCATCGATAATTCCGACGAGTGCAGTGCCCTGTCCGGGGAAGTCATGCAGGTCCAATAGTTGGAAACCACTGAATCCGGGAGTCTTTAGTGCCCGTTCTATTTCTTCTTTGTATAAGATAGTTGCCAGTTTGCCACTTGCCATCAGGTTGCTTTCTGCCAGATGGAGCCGTCCTTTCTTTTTAAGGTCTGCAGCTACGGCTTTAAAGTTTAATGGTATCAGATTACCTGTGTATTTATCAATTTCTTTTAGATTTGGGAATACACTGTATTGTCCGATCTCGTGGGTAATAAGTGGGACAGGCAAACCCTCTATAGCACTGGAGAAGTCTTTATTGAAACTTACAGGTTGGTCATCGAAAATTCCTTGCCCGCGTACCCAGCCGTTTTTAGTCCACTGTGTAACCCAGAAGTCGTCATTAGGTTCGGGCCAACTGCCATGTCCTGGTTCAAAAGTGAATGTAGTAGTCATATACAAATGACGGCTATCCTGCTGCTTAATGGTGGTGAGTAATTTATCCATGACACTAAAATCTCCTTGCAGCTCATTACCCAAACTCCAGAAACAGAAAGATGGATGATTGCCATATTCTTTCATGATGTGGGCAGCTTCGTTATACAGAAAATCGACAGTGCTTTTATCTTCACCTACGTTGAGTGTCCATAGAGGCAATTCAACCTGAATGTAGAATCCCATTCTATCAGCTACGTTGAAAGCTGCTTCCGGAGGACACCAAGAGTGGAAGCGCAGGTGGTTCATGCCATAATCACGGGCTGCACTGAATACTTTTTCCCAATTGGCTTCGTCCATCGGCGGATATCCCTTTAGCGGAAAAATGCAACACTCCAGTGTTCCTCTGAGGAAGAGTCTTCTGTTATTAATCTGTAGGAGAGCATTTTGGTTCGTCAGTTTTCTCATACCGAATGTCTCACATTTCGAATCAGTCATACCTTCCGTTTCAAGAGTTGCGGTTGCTTCGTAGATATTAGGATTGAATTCATCCCACAACATTGGGTTGTTAATGGGATAAGTGAATGTTATTTCAGTGTTGTTTATCTGTACTTCCTTATTTGCCAGTTTATTTCCTTTAGGGTCTTTGACAGCGAACAGAAGTTTACCGGATACCGGGGATGAACCGTTACTTCCGATTTTTACACAGACATTGACCGTTTGGTTATCAATATCGGGTGTTAAGCGCAATTCCTCAATCTGTACCTTATCTTTTGCTGTCAATGCTATTTTTCCCAAGATGCCATTCCACATAGTCTGGGTATCGTTCGTATAAGCATGTGCAAGGTTTTTGACTGATATATCATGTTGTCTCCGGTTATCGATACGTATAACGATTTTGTTATTCTCTCCTGGAATAAGATACTTGCTCAAGTTGAAATAGTGAGGAGTGGTAAGACTTTCATTGAATCCTTCTACTTTAGTACCATTGATCCATACTTGCGAATTCCATATCACGCGTTCAAGAGTAAGGAAGACATCTTTTTCGTTCCATTCTGCCGGGATGAAGCATTCTTTCTTGTACCAGGCTGGACCAAGATAGTCGAATTTACGTTTCAAATTTAAGAATATCTCCTTGTCCATGGTAGGTTCGAGGGTACATGGAGTTCCATAGCCGGCATCACAAAGTGTTCCGGGGAGAGTGATCTTATCTGGAAACGATTCCATATACCATTTTTCTGAAATGCCTTTATCCAGACTGTCCAGTGCTACTTCCCATTCTCCGGAGAGATCCATCTCGCGTACTACTTGTTTACACGAGGTTGCCAATAGGGCCATGATGCCCCAGGCGATTAAAACTTTACTTATTCTCATAATATCAAATTAAAATTTCCATTCTGTCTTAATTCTCAGTTTCTTATCTTTTACTCTTACAATCAAAGGATAGCAAAAAGGTGAATCATATTTTGGCAGAACACTTCCGTTTCCCGGTGGAATGCCAGGAGCTTCCCCCGTAATAACTTCAAACTCTTGTCCATCGGGCACTTCGATCTTCATATATGCTTTTCCTATTTTGCAACTAAGGGGCGATGATTGCTTTCGCACTATTGCGTTTTTTATATAGTTGTAGCTTGGCGAGTCATTGAGGATGATAGTTTCTCCGGTTTGGCTGAATACAGGCCTCTCTGTAAGCATCAAGACATAATCATAGAGATGCTGCTCATCAGAACGGGCGGTAAGTATATCTGTAAGTTTATTCTTTTTTAAAATTAACCTTCTTTCCATTGCGACTCCAGAATATGCCCCCAGAGCTTCAGCCGAAACTTCTCTTCCGTCCTTATATGCTTTGAATGCTAACAATTTGCCGGTTGATTCTTTTTGATCTTTAGCATCTACGGTTAGTGTGCTGTGTGATAAAGTCTTCCGATACCATTTCGTAAATGCAGGTACTCCATAGGCACATGTCCCCATGTCAGATACAATCTCCTTTTCACCGTCATGAATGGAAATGGATAGTTTATCTGGATGACCGTGTCCTCCACCATGTGGACCGTATTTCATGACTACCGTCTTTGTGCCTGATCTGAGTACAGCATAGCCAGTTTCCTTAAAATGAACGGATGGCCATGCTGCCATTGTTGTTACTTGAGGAATTTCTATATTATTCTGTAATGCTTCACCGAAGTTCCTGTCTGTATATCGGTAGCACTGTTGAAGTACACTCAGGAAAAATGGATCCTTGTTGTAGCGTTGGTAGGCAATTTCATATAGGCTGACCTGAGCAATTAAAGACTCTCCATACCATCCGTCATTGTGGGCTGGAAAATATAGATCTGCATATACTCCGGATGCAGGAGCAGCAAGCATTTTATATAGTTTTCTGTCATATAGATTAATATTACGGCAACGTACGGCATCAGCTGACAGAAGCATAGCTCGTAAAGGATAATAATGATAGGTAGGAGAACCTTCGCCCCACCAGCCGTCATCCATAACGTATCTCTCCATTTGGGCATGGTATCCACATTCTGGATCATTGATAGCTACGTTGATGATGCTGTCATTTTGTAATGCTACTCCTAATGCTATCAGACCGCTATTGTGCCATACTTGCCAATTGGCAGTTCCTCTTCTTCTCAGCAAAAGCTCGGAACAGGGTATAAGATAACCTTTTTCTATCTCTCTTATTTCGTTAGTTGTCATTATGGATTTGGCTACCATATAGGCTCGGCAGACATCACTGGCCCATGCAGATTCATCAAGGCTTTGACCAAACATTTTGCCTCCCCAGGGACCTACTTTCCTAGCTGTGTCGTGGTCTAGATAAGTAATATATTTGGATGCATAATCCAATAACATATTCCGGATGTATTCAGCATAGACTTTATTGCCAGTGGCAAGGTATAAATACATACAGTTGCGCAAATATGTATAATTATGAGTATGCGCCACATTTACCCATGCCCAATCATAACGCTTATTTCCTGTCCAATAATGCTTGCATTGTGAACAGTAATGTGCTTCCGGCTTATTCCAGTCGAATGAAAAACGTACTTTGTGTTCGGGACAAAAATAATCGTGTATATGTCCTCCTTCCAGTAAAGGTACGGTTAGGGGATATTCTCGCCGGGCTTCCACGGTATCTTTCAGTGATTCTATAATGCTCTTTCCCCATTCCGTTTTTGCGGCTGAGCGTATTTGGCTGATGTCGCTTTCAGTGAAGAAATAATATCCGTTTTGCGCTGAAAGCAGGCAAGGGATAAAGATCAGTACGAGTAAAAGTCTATTTTTCATTTTGTATGCTTTAAGTATTTGACATATTCGGTTGCAGCTAGCAGGAAAGCCCCCGTACCATACACTTCTGTGTCGTTTATATCTACCTTCTTCGGGTCAGCTCCTATTGGTTGTACATAGCCTATCTTGCCGTCTTCGTGTACGACGGAAGCTAATGCATTCCACGCTTTTTTTGCAATGGGCAGATATTCTTCTTTTTCAAGATATCCATGATTAAGGCCCCAGAACAGGCTATATGTGAAGAAACCTGATGCACTGGTTTCCGGCATGGGATAGGAAGCTGTGTCCAGTAGAGAAGAGTGCCAGAAGCCTTGTTTATCCTGAAGCGTAGATATCTTTTTCAGCATTTGCCTGAAAAGACTGATATAGAAAACGCGTGAGGGATGTTGGGCAGGCATGTTGTCGATAATGAAGGTCAGTGCCCCTGTTACCCAGCCGTTTCCTCGTCCCCAGAATACTTTCTTCCCGTTTTGCTCACGCATATTGATATATCTGGTATCTCTGAAAAATAAACTATCGGCAACTGAGTAGAGACTGTCGTAAGTGATTTGAAATTCTTTATCCATAAACTCAAAATACTTTGGTTCTCCTGTTATTTTTCCAATACGGGCAAAAGAAGTCGGAGCCATAAACAGGGCATCGCACCAACACCAGCGGGAATGTGAACCGTCAGCATAATAGCTTAGGCTGTTGTGTCTGGGGTTGGCAATGAGAGTATCCAAGGTCTTAACGGATTTTTTGATCATGCGTGGTTCCTTGTATTTATTGAATAACATAGCATAAGGCTGGATGATGCAGATGTCATCGGCAAAATAGATACTAGGGCCAGTCTGCCATTGATTCTTTTCGCCTATGGTGAGCAGGAAGTCCCAATACTTAGGATCATCAGACATCTTCGCCCATTCTGCCATACCGATATACATGGTTGCATTAGTCCATGCCCAGTAAGCATGCGAGTTGGCCCATTGAGAACCTTTTCGTACCTGATTTTCAAAATTCATCAGTTGCCAGTTGGCTACCTTTTTCATAATCGTCATGGTTTGGTTTTGGCAGTATTCATTCCATTGTGCCTCTTCGAAGAAATAGTTCAAGATGAGTCTGGTTACCACCTGATGTCCTTTCTCATTGGGGTGATTGCTCTGGCTCATATATATTTTTAAATCTTCTCCATTTTTTCTTTTCTCCTTGAAGGTTGCATAGCTGTCTATCAGTCCTGTTTTATAGTCGTGGGCTAAACGGCGTATCTGGCGGCTATGCTGTTCAAGTGGAGATTTATCGTCCAATATATCTTCGGTTAAATCGGGTGTTGGGGTTAGGAGAATGATTGGGATGTTTTGCTTCTGTGCTTCCTTTATCATTTTTTCCCAAGCTTTCAAAGCTCTTTCCAGTCCGATGCTACGGTCATTCAGAGCATAATCTATGAATAAAATGTCCGGACGATGAGGTAAGACCTCTTGTTTGAATCGTTTGGCCCCCTGTTCGGCATTTTCACCACCAATGGATGTGGTGATAGAGTTGACTACTGCGTATGGATATATTTCTTTGACAGCTTCCAAGACTTGATGGGGATAAGCTTGAAGCGTTTTTACATTAGGTGTGTTGGCATAGCCGGAAGGTACACTGTGTCCATGAAATACAAGGTTTACAGTTCTGTTATCCGGCCATTTTTTTTGCAGTTCTTGGCGGATTTGCGTGAATTCGAAGGATTGACCGGTCTGTGCCATGACGTCAAACCCTAACAATGTGCATAATAGTAGATACAGATATTTCATATTCTTTTATTTTTGTTTTTTCTCTGTTTTCAAATAGTTTAATAAACTGTGGAAAAGTGCCTTAACTTCCGGTTCGTCAGCTATTGCAAACAAGTCGGAAGAACATACTAATGCTTTTGTTCCCGGTAATTGGTATATTAACCCTAGCTTATGATTTCGTTCGAAATTGTCGATTACCTGTACAATCGGGTAATAATCTTTTGGCATTTCATCTAGTATTATAGGGCTGGATTTCTTTATAATATTCCACCATTGCCAGTTAGAGTGGAAATCCGTTGGAAAAGAATTGAAAATACTGTGTTCCGGACTTTCAATTAGTAATCCCAGTGTTCCGGGAGAAGACTCTTTTCCAAGGCTTTTGGTTACATTGTCAAAGACTTTGTAGTTCCAAAAATCACTTATGAAAAGTCCTCCTACCGATTTATCTTTGATATCCTTTTCTTTGGGGATATATAAAACCGGTTTTTTCTCCTGATATAATTTTGCGAAGACTTTACTATCGCGGGTCACGGTCACTCCGTCTATGACTCCTTCTTTTATTTTATCATAACGGGGATATACCCATATATTCCATGAGTTGTGGTAAGACGTATTCTTTAGGGCAATGCGGAAAGTCAGCTTTTGGGATTCCTTTACGTGGTTAAGTGGTATATGTAAACTTTTGAAAGTTGATAATTGGCCTTGCGGAATGGCTGTATTTCCGATATCTTCTGAATAAAGAATTTCTCCGTCTTCGGTAGACAATGTGCATGATATGATTTTGTCCTTTATATCGGACTGTCCATAGTTGGCAATCTGGACTTCTGTAATAAATGTTTCGTCCGTGTTCCAGCAGTATTTAGAAAAACGTGCCAATGGGACTATGTCATTGCAGAATTCATTCCATTTTTCTGTGGAGATAACATTCTTGGATTCCAAAAATGCGTCAAGGATACCTACCAAGGCAGTGCCTTGTCCTGGATAGTCTTGCAGATCGAGCAACTGGAAGCCACCAAATTGTGGAGTACGGAGCGACATTTCGATTTCTTCTCTGTAACACAATGCAGCCAATGCGCCTGATGCTTTCAGAAAAGCTTTTGCCTTAGTACTCATACCGGTCTCTTTCAGCCTGTTTTTGAATACTATGAAGTTCAGTGGACGTAATACTCCTGCATATTTGTCTATTTCCTCAAAATTGGGATATACTTGATATTGTCCGGTTTCATGTCCTATTACTGGCTTATTCATACCTTGTATGGCTGTTGTAAAGTTGCGCATGGCGTTTGGAACGTTGCAATTTATTATACCTCCCTGATTGGAATCGGCAAAAGAGAAAGAACCGCGTAGGTCTGTACTGTTATTGTTGGCCGCTTTCCCATGTCGCATAGCGACGAAGAAATCTTCTTCTGTATGGGTTTGAGGATTCCAGTAATGATTGTTGGTTCCTAAAATATAGAGATGGCGTTTATCATATTTCTTCAAATCTTTCACTATACTTGCCATTATAGCGGTGTCTCCTTCAAGCTCGTTGCCCAAACTGAACATGACAAATGAGGGATGGTTTCCATATGTTTGAATGATTCTTTTGCCTTCCTGTTTCATATAAGAAATGAGAATGGTGTCTTTTTCCCGGTATGTTCCCCATAAAGGTAGTTCGGGTTGGAGAAATATACCTGTTTCATCAGCTGCATAAAAAGCTGCCTGGGGAGGTGTCCATGAATGGAAACGTACATGATTGATACCATAGGAACGGATGGTTTCGAAGTATCGTTTCCAGTCATTGATTTCCATACTTGGATATCCAGTCAATGGAAAAACTCCACCTTCATTTTTTCCACGCAAAAAAACAACCCTTCCGTTGTTTATGAATTGTGTCCCTGCCGTTTTGAAGTCTCTGAATCCGGTCTGAACACATTGGGAATCATAATTGGGTATCTCTATTCGGAAGTTATATAGGCAGGGGGTATATTCATCCCATAACTGCGGAACGGGAATTCTTACTTTTATTGTATGTTCCGATTTACCTTGGGGAACAGATGCTTTTACAGTTTCTTCTACTACCTTGCTGTCATCGGAATTTACAACCACTATTTTTATTCCTATATCTGTTTCCTTTGAATAATTGGCGAGTGATACCGTCACGAGGCAGTTACCGTTGGATGGACTGTCTATTCGTATTTGCCGGATACAGATATCAGGTAATTTCCTTAAATAAAAATCACCGAGAATGCCATTCCAATTGCTTTGAGTATGTTCTGAATATGCATGCGAACCGCCCAATGGGAGCAGACTTTTAGTGTTGTCTATTTTGATTCTGATACTGTTCTTGCCGATTTTAAGCAGCGAATCAATCATATATATATGTGGAGTGGACACGCTGTTCTGGCTCCCCAAAAATATTCCGTTGATAAATACTTCGGAAACTTTTGTTCTTTCCATAAACAACTCTACGGGATGATTTTCCCATGAAGCCGGAATTTCAACATCTTTTTCATACCACGCTACTCCTTGGTAGCTATAGGTTTCGGTCAGAATATTGGTTACGGAATCCTTAGGCTGAAAACCAACTTTATTTTCGGCAAGAGAACCCGGCAGCATTATTTTGTATTGTACAGAATCAATTTTTACTTTCCACTCGCCAGACAAATCTATTACTGACTCTGTCGGTGTACAGGAAAGCATCAATAATGCAACGCAGGAAAGTATCAAGATCTTTTTCATTTTAGTACCTCCTTCCAATTGCCTGAATAATATGCTTTATCCAGTCGTTTTCGCATTTTAGTATCTTTGTTCAGTTCTGCCAGATGGCAAAGATCTTTATAAATATAGAAATTAAGCCAATATCCGTATGAATATCGTTCGAACGGAGTGTGAGGTTGTTTCCAGAATGAGTACCAGCTTGTGTTCAGGTTATATTGTCCTGTTACTTCTATGGCCTCTTGTCCCCGTTCCCACATTCCATTTGTACATATATCAAATAATGCTTTGACATCTTCATATTTCATCTCAGAGGTATCATAAATCATCCCCGAATCATCGATATTCAGTTCGAGCAAAGATACACGTTCTTCAAATATTTTGTCTCCGTTAAGGTCATATTCTATCAAGTCGAAAAATCCATTGTTATCGGTATCCGTATACTTGACTGTTGCGAAAGACTCTGGGTCTTTGTGTAAACGTTGCTCTTTTTCTCCTGGGGGATATAATCCGCCGTATCCCTGAAAGCATTTTGCATTTTGGTCAATGCGCCAGGCGCCCCATTCAGCACCGAAAAGATGTATCTTTCCGTCGATGGGGGAGAGGTATAGTTTCCCTTTTCCAGAGTTATCCTGATCGAACTCTCCACGGTCACCGGCTGCATCAGCTTGCTTGTGGCTATCGAGTCCGCCTTGTGCAGCACCTACTTTGAATAGGTCGTATGGATAGTAGAACTCTACACGCTCCCAACGGTTGCAGTCGTCGTCCTCATCAAAGACAAACCAGCAGTAATCCCACTTCCCTTTTCGGAAAATCATATTATAAGCCACTTTTTCGTCCGGATAGATAAGTTCGGACATTTGTCGCCAACGTGGGTCGTAAATATATCTGTCAGCCTCCGGAAGTCCGCGCAGGTTTTTAAATTTATGTATCTGATCAGAATAATCGAATCCTTTTCCATAGAAATGGACAGTCATATCAAAATCGAATTCGTTGCCCTGCCCGTTATCATTATCCACATCCCAAGAGATACTTGCCCAAGGAATGCGGCCGCTATACACAACATCTATTTCATCAGACACTTTTCTGAATGTTTCATGGGGAGTGTCCCCGTTACAGGGACGAACGTGTGGAATATCCATTAGGCGGACAGACATTTCAGTCAGGTTATCATTGTCGTGATCGTAGAAGATAAAAGGATTTTCGCAGTTGAAGCGAGTGTCGGCAACTCTGAAACTAGATGAATGCATTTTCAGCAATAGTGTGTTCCCATGATAATCTTGAAAGAAATTAGAATGACCATTATGTTCCCAGCATAAAGGGAGTAGTTGGTTCCAGTCGATGAAACTTTTGATATCATCCTTCTCAATATCTATAACAATAATGAAATCAGAGTCCCAGTCATAGCCGCAACGAGCATCGGCACTGCCGTTATAAATAACCAATTGCATATCGGCTATTCCGTCTTCGTCTGTGTCCACCCAGTCTATGCAGAGGTCTTTCGGACCACCGAAGATGCCATCTTTGTTCAGGTCTATCAGCAGGCAATCATTATCTGTATCACCTTCCAAATCATCGTATCTCATATCTCCGTCGTCATCAATCCACATGACGGGAATGCTGTCGAGGACGAAAGCACGGATGATATCTGGCGTACCGTCTCCCGTGAGATCTTCATAAGTGAGTCCAGCCTTGTCTGCCGTTAATGGAAAACGCCATGGGGTGAGTTGAGTGTGCTCATTCCAGTATTTCTGCTGGGCATATAAATTATATGTCACGGCTGAAAAAAGGATCAACAATATCAAAGGGATATTCTTGTGTTTCATGGCTGAATAAATATCTTGTCAATCATTTCGTTAGTAAGGGTCACTTCTGGAGAGAAATCGGGTGAATTAAGGTAGTTTACCAGACTGTAATACATCTGCCGTGCAACAGGGCTATGAGCCATAATCCGGTCAAAGGCGATAGAAGTAACCATTAGTTTTCCTTTACCTACCTTAGCTTCAAAAATTAGGCCTATCTTTCGATTGTTGTTCCAATCTGGAATAATCTGCACTAAGGGTTTAAATTCATAAGTAGTATGATCAAGCAACATAGGTTTCGAATTACGCACCAAGTCAAACCATTGCCAGTTTGAATGTTCTTCTGTAGGAAAATGTCTGAATAAGGCATGTTTGGGATTACATAAAATACCTAAAGTATTTGGAGGTGTACCAGACCAGACTGCATTCCAGGATATGCTGGAAAAACAAGGGGGCACGTCAGATTTTACTTGGGCAGTATCAGCAAGTAACAATACCGTTCCTCCTTTCTGCAAATAATGTTTGACTCTATTATTCCATTCTCTGGCCAACATTACTTTTTTTTCTGATATTTCTGGTAGCTTGTCTGGGTAAACCCATATAGCCCAGTTATTGGAAAATGAGGTGTTTCTAATTTCCATCTTCAATACCATCTTTGCAGCTTGACAAATTTCGGTCAAGGGAATAGAAATTCTTCCCAAGTCAGTAATGCCACCATTCGGAATATCTAGTTTAAAGGAGCCGTCTTTATAAACATTGCCATTCAGATATTCAAGTTTCCAGTCCACTACTGCTCCTTTTAGTTTTTCTTTCAAAAAATTAGCTACTTGGGCATCTCCTTCAAAAGTTTCATTTTGACTCCACACCAACTTATCAGTACGTAATAAAGGAAGACAAGGACTTTGTATCTGTTTGAATGTTTGGGCATCCACATAAGGCTTAGCATCATAGAAAACATCAACAACTCCGACCGGTGAAGTACCCTGACCAGGGAAGTCATTTAGTTGAAGTAAATGATAGCCTCCGAAACCAGGGGTGCGGAAATAAGATTCAAATTCTTCCTTTTTTTGAAGAACTTGGAACTTACCTGAAGCGATGTGAAAATCATGAGCCTGATCAAGCATTTTTTTATTACGGAGATCTTCTCTAAAAAGTTCATAGTTATAAGGTTTTAAAACCCCTATATATTTAGATATTTGGTTAAAATCAGGATAAGCACACCATTGTCCTATCTCATGAGTCACCATAGGTATTGAGAATTTTTTTACATAATCTATGTAATCATATCTTGTGTTTAATGGCTGCGAGTTAAAACGTCCTTTCAGGCCTTCCTGCCAACGCTGTGGACGAGCACCATAAAAATCGAAAAAATCACTTCCTTCCACTGTAGGATAACCAGATGCAGCCACATAAAGATGACGTGAGTCTTTCTTCCATTCAGTTAGCATTTCTTTTAGAAAATCCACACAACCTTTTCCAACTAATTCATTGCCTTCGCAAAAGAAGGCAAAAGACGGATGATTTCCATATTCCTTAATAATGCGTTGAGCTTCATCTAAATAGAAAGCGTTGGTTGCCTCATCTTCCCCTACCGTAAAACGCCAGTCCGAGTTTTCGACTTGTAAATACAAGCCCAATTCATCTGCAACTTGAAATGCGGACTCAGGGGGACACCAAGAATGAAAACGAATGCAGTTCAATCCGTAATCTTTATATACCTTCATTACCTTTTTCCACTCTTCATAACCCATCGGAGGATAACCGGTAATGGGGAACTCGCAAGAATTTACAGCACCGCGAATAAATGTAGGAATATCATTTATCGTGAAATGCGTACCTTTTGTTCCAAAGTCACGAATACCAAATTTTATTTTTCGCACATCACTCTTACCGCAACACTTTATCTCATAGTCAATTTCATACAGATTAGGCTCAAATTCATCCCAAGTGTATAGCTTATCTCCCAAATCATAGTAATGTACCAAGTGTATTAAAGAATCCGAACTATTAAAAGTTGTATTTTTCTCCTTTAGATGCAAATCTTGAGAATCATTCAAAAAATGACAATTTATCCGTATATCGCCTTTAACCGGCAGGTTACTATAGTTCACAATCTGCGCCACAATCTTTAGCCTTTTTTCTTTTTGTAAAGGATATATCTGTACATCAGCAATATGTACCTTACTTACAGCCTGGATTTCCATACGTCCAATAATGCCATTCCAGTTAGTCTGTGTTTCAGCACTGATGGCATGTGTATAGGCTATATCATGGATGTTCCCATTATCTACTCTAATGCGAACAGTATTCCAGTCTCCAAACTTTACATAAGAAGTTATATCATACAAATGTGGTGTAGAAAGACTTTCCTCTTTTCCGACAAATTTCCCATTAATCCACACTTGGCTTTCCCAATGTACTCGTTCCAAAAACAGAAAAAGTTGTTGGTCTTTCCAAGATTCAGGAATAAAAATATTTTCTTTCTCATACCAAGCTGCTCCACTATATTCAAACATGCGAGTAAGCCGAAGCGAACTCATATCTTGCGTTTTAAATCCTTTTCCAGCTTGGTCTGTAGACCCCGGCAGAGTTATTTCTTCTGGAAACTTAGATACAAAATTACTTCCTTTTACCGGAATACTAACATTCAAAGGATCCAATTTAAAGTTCCAGATACCAGCTAATGAAATATGATCTTTTGACGTTTCATTCTGTGCGTGTACTGAAAGCAGACAAAAGCAACTTAATATGAGAAAGAAAATATTACGCATAGAGTCAATATTTCAAGTTATTCATTACATTATTCTAGTTCACCAACAAAAGTTACGACAGACTTTGCCGGAACAACAATCTCATTAGTTTTTATTGTCGTTCCCTTTCCTAAATTGGATGTTTCAGAAGTGGTGTAAGGAGTTAAAGTCTGATTCTTCAGTTTCAAATCTTGAAGATTATATTTTCGGTTGACAGAACCGACATTAACTGCTACCAAAACTATCTTTTTGGAAGAACCGTCTTTGTATGCGCTAATCATAACATCTTTACTCTCTTTCTCAGGGTCTGGATTTTCGGTAATAACGGCAACACGTTTCATACCCGGACGGACAAAAAAAGAATAATTACCTAGCATCCACATAAGCTTAGAGTCCCTGGCAAATCCATCTTTTTTGCAATAGTCTGTAACTTGTGAACCATTATTTGTTCCATCATCCAGATATACCAAACCGTCCTTGTAGTCTGCACGGGTAAGAGCTGTCCACCAAGACCAAGAGGAAGCATTTACCAATGTCAAATCATTGTGAATAGTACGTGCAACAAAAAGTGCCGTTTGCATACCCAAATCGCGTTTATTTCCGTTTCCGTTAGGAATTTCGGACTCTCCGGGGCTTTCGAGGATAGAATACTCAGTTTGCCAATATTTTAAGCCGCTGTGCTCTTTTATTTTATCATTCAAGGCTTTACGATGTGAAACTAAATCCTTGACGGGCCAAACAGTCCAATAACTGTGTCCAGTCATTACTCGCTCTACATTGGGCAGAGAAGCAATGCTCAACGGAGATGATGGATTCCAAAAATCATCAATCTGATTATCAAAGTTCTCATTATCTACATTTTTATACAAATATTGAATACTCCCAGCTTCTCCCAATGCTATTTTGGTAGCCAATCCTCTTTTGCTGAGTCTTTCTGATAGTAATTTTACGAACTGAGATATTTCTTCATTAGTGGCGGGAGTCCCTTCCTGACTGCCTTTACTCCAATCCCATTGTGGTTCATTCACAGGACTTAAATAATCAAATTTAACTCCTTCTTTCTTCTGCAAGTTATCAATGCATTCTACTAAAAAGTCTGCATAATCAGGCATCATACCTGCCTTGATATTCATCCTTTTCTCTTTAATTGAAAAGCCTTTCCCATTTATGGACATATGAACCGGAGCGCTTAGGTTAAAAGCAAGAAAATGTTCAACCCCTCTGTCTCGAGCGGCTTTTAAAAACCATTTCTGTCCTTCATATTTATTCCAATTGTAAGTACCATCAGCTGATAAAAAGCATTCAGACCGTCTCCACTCATCCGCAATGTCGCTATCAAGTCCTTGTTCTGTGCTTCCTGCACCAATGTAAAATCTCCACATGGACAAGCCGATGCCTTTTGGATTTCCATTTTCATCGACTTCCTGGCTAAACAGCCAATCGGCAATTTGATTTCTCTTCTCTTCCGGCCAATATTTTCCTACCATCTGACAGCGCCAAGCATCTGATGCCCCAAAGCCGTCAATCGTCTGCATTTCCTGATTCAAGTCTACTGAAATATTTCTCACCTTATTGTAAACAGGCGGTTCTGGAATCTCCAATTTGGAACTACATGCCGTAACTGAAAACAGTGTACAGATACCTAATATCTGCAAATATTTGCTATTTCTCATTTCTATAAAATTTAAGTTTGATCTCTTATGTTTATTAGTAATTAGGATTCTGTGTTACAGTACCAAAACTACGATCTATTTCCGATTGAGGAATGGGCCATACCAAATGTTTATTGATATCGAAGTTGATACCTTTGTTCTGTAGCTCTTTAAGGTTGCTCGTTTCATACTGATCCGTTGATTCATACATATTGTAACGAACAAAACTTCCATTCGGACCGAACAAACCAGCTATAACGGGTTGATTAGTGACCGGATCTATCTGTCTCCTAATATCAAACAGACGCAATCCTTCAAATGCCAATTCCATTCTGCGCTCTTTCCAAATAGCATAAAGTATTTCGTTACCGGTTACAGTTCCTTTTTTCGGAGAAAGTTTTACTCGAGCACGAATGATGTCTACATCATCCATTGCTTCATCAAACATACCCAAGTGAAAAGCTGCTTCTGCACGCGTCAGATACATTTCTGCCAAACGGATAATTGGAGTATTCAAAGGAGCGTTATATCTTTTATCTTCCAATGTTCTACGAGTAGCAATGGGAATATAATACTTACGAATTACACGCCCAGACTTATTTTGTGCTAAGTCAAATACATAAGTAGGGTTTAAATCCTCATCACCATATACAGCGTCACCACAAACCGTTATTGTACTGCGCCTTCTTATCTCATCTTCTTCCGAAAGATAACAATTTTCCAAATCGCTGGTGGGTACTCCCCATCCCCAACCATCCATAATGTCATTGGGGTCTTTACTGGGGAAATTTTCCAAACTTTCACCACGTCCTCCACAAAGTGTAGAAAGGGGATTGCCCAAAATTTTACCCACTTCAGTGCTTGTCTGAACTTCAATAAGCGATTCTATGCCATTGTGATTATTGACGTTCCAAATATCTAGAAAATCAGGTTCGAGTTTACAGCCACTATTCATGATTGTGGTATCTGCATAATGATAAGCTTCTTCCCATTTTCCTTGATATAATGAAACTCTTGCTAATAATGCAGTACAAGTCCATACAGTAGCCCTACCTTTTCCTTCACTTCCATACGTAGTATTTACCATGTGAACGGCTGACTTAAGATCATTCTCTATTTGCTGATATATTTCTTCTTTACTAGAACGCCCTAGATTCATATCATTGGATGAAAGCATTTTAAGTACCAATGGTACACCCCCAAAATTGCCTACAAGATCCAAGTAATTATATGCGCGACAAAATAGAGCTTCACCGACATAGGACTTTTTTTTGTCTTCAGAAATAGGAGCTTCGGGAATAGAGTTTATGGCAATATTACATGCCATAATATTCTTATATCTCTCCTTGAATAAATCTGTAAGATATCCCATTCTATTGGGAGTGATCAAGTATTCCGAAGCTGGACTGAATCCATCAGCAGATTGTCCGGTATTTCCCATCCAAGCATCATCGGTAGCCGTTTCATTCGTTATTCTGGTATGAGCTATCGGCTGCCAGTCATTATTTAGCAATGCACGCTTATACAAGTCAATGACAAAGTCACGACATTCTGTATCTGTCTTAAAATAGTTATCCAAATCTTGAACACCTCTTTTTTCGTGTTCAATAAAATCTTCACAAGACATAAATCCCAATGAAGCCACTATTATGAAAGCAAATATATTCTTTTTCATGATTTACAATCTATTAAAATGTTACATTTACACCTACTGAGTATATACGTTGTACTGGATAAGTCCATCCGCCAAATCCAAAACTCAACACACTACCTGAAACTTCGGGCTCAACGCCATTATAGCCAGTTAAGGTAAACAAGTTTTGTCCTGCTATATATAATCTCAGTTTATTGACGCCAGGGATTTTCTTAAAAGTATACCCCAATTGTAAATTCTTTAGTCTTAAGTAAGAACCATCCTCTATGTAGAAAGATGAGAATTTGGTAAAGTTCTCATTATGATCTTGAGTAGATAAGCGAGGAACATAGTTAGAAGTTCCTTCACCGTGCCAAGCCATATCAAGTAAACCGCTCACCTTATTCACTTTTCCACCACTGCCGGCAGCATTGTACAATTCTTGAATATTCTGATTGACAAGATCATTACCGATACTGGCATAGAAGTTTGCCACTAAGTCAAAGTTCTTATAACCTAAGTTCAGATTAAGTCCCATCGTCATATCAGCCCATGGAGAACCAATCTTTGTACGGTCATCTGCATTCAATTGTCCGTCTCCGTTTATATCCTTAAATCGAATATCGCCAACTTGTGCGTTAGGTTGTAAGAACTGTCCTTTGTTATTAGTATGACGATTCACTTCAGTCTGATTCTGGAAGATACCGTCAGCCACATATCCATAGAAGAAAGCAGGCTCTTCACCTTCTATTGTCTTTGTCTTTTCACCATTTCCATACAATGGGTCTTTATCGCCTGTCAACTCTGTCATATTGACGTTGAAAGTAGTCAAGTTTAAAGTAGTTCCAAAGGTAAAATCTCCCCAACGGTCATTGTAGCTGATTGCCATTTCAAAACCTTTGGTACGCATAGAACCTACATTTGTCCAAATCTTGGCATCACCCGGGTAGCCGGAATAACTGGGATAAGCTTTCTGAAAAAGCATATCTTTAGTATTCTTTATATAATACTCAAAAGATCCCGTTAAACGATTATCAAATAATCCATAATCAATACCAAAGTTATAATCTTCTACAGTTTCCCATTTCACATCCTCATTTTTAACCAAACTGGGGTAAACAGTATTCACCACATTATCGCCCAATACATAGTAACCTTGTCCTAATTGAGACATATAAACTCCTGAAGGTAGATTCTGATTACCTACACGCCCCCAACCTATTCTAAGTTTAAGGCTGTTAAGTACAGATTTTATACTTTCCATAAACGGCTCATTAGACATACGCCAAGCTATAGAAGCTGAAGGGAAAGAAGCCCATTTATTCTTGGACAGGAATTTGGAAGAACCATCCACGCGATAAGTAGCTGTAAGATAATACTTATCATTATAATTGTAAGTTAGTCTACCTAAATAAGACAAAATAGAAGTGGTAGAAGAATTACCTCCGGTCTGTGGATTGACGGTACCAGCATCCAATTCATGTAAATTATCTGAGTTGTTGGGCATTTTTTCATAGCTTCCCCACAAAGTAGTACTATTCCATTCTTCCAAGGTGTTACCTACCATAAAAGAAAAATTATGCTTATTTGCAAAAGTTTTTAGGTATGTCAATGTATTCTGCAAACTCCAATTACGATAAGTGGGTTTGTTACGCGTGAACTTGTTGTTCGTCTGAAATTCATGAGCTGCATCAATAACAAAATCCGGTGCAAACGTATTGGAAATTCGAGTATCTAAGTCTATAGAGAATTGAGATCTAAATATCAAATCTCTTATCGGCTTAATTTCAAGATAGGCAGAAGATGACAAAGCATAAGAATTATTACTTTGATTCCATCTGTGAACATAACCAACTGGATTCCAAATTTGAGAAGGAGAACGGGAATATACACTATATTCATTTTCAGTACCATTTAATTCATCCTCTGGTTTAAAAATGGGGGTAATAGGATCCACTCTGTCAAAGTCCGACCAATTAGTAGGATTCCCCCATGATTCATAACGCGGATTTAATGAGAATCCAGCTGAAAAATACTTATTAAATTTATAATCATTGGTAAAACGAGCTGTAAATCGCTTATATCCTCCCTTCTGGTAGAAAGAATCTTGCTGAAAATAATTTAAACTAACCGAATACTTATTCTTCTCCGTTCCACCCTGTACACCCAAACTTGCATTCAATTGAGGGGTAAACTGACGAATACCCGCATCCCACCAATTTGTTGTTTTACCTGCAAAAGAAGCGGGATTTTCAAATTCCTCCGGATAGCCGGCCTGGCGGGCGGCTGTATTCAATATTTCAGCATACTCCACAGCATCTGCCATATTATAAGGATTTTTCATTTCTTGTACGCCATAATGCATATCGAGATAGAATGAAGGTTTGCCTTCCACTCCCTTACGAGTAGTAACCATAATAACTCCATTTGAGGCACGACTACCATAAATGGCACTGGCAGAAGCATCTTTCAAGACTTCAATGCTCTCAATCTCATTAGGATTAAGGAAATTGATTCCTTCGCCCATAGGAACCCCATCAACCACATACAATGGGTCAGTGGACAAGTTGATGGTAGAGAAACCTCTAATCAAAACCTTTGGCTGACCACCTGGATTCCCTGCTCCTACAATTGTTACACCAGCCACCTTTCCTTGAAGACTTTCGGTAGCATTGCTTACATTCATTGATCTCACTTCTTTTCCTTTCACAGAAGAGATGGAACTTGTTAAATCACTTTTTTTCTGTACGCCATAGCCTACTACCACCACTTCTTGAAGCAACTCTGAATCTTCTACCAAAGTTACATTAATGACAGTTCTATTCCCTACCTTTTCTACAATGGTTTTGTAAGAGATAAAAGAGAATGACAGTTTGGAATCTATTCCAGCTACTGTTATACTGTATTGTCCATTCACATCAGATATACTACCATTGGTAGTTCCTTCTTCTTGGATATTAACACCTATCAGAGGCTCATTTTTGTCGTCAACAATAGTTCCTCGAACCTTTATCTGCGCATTAGCTGTAAGGCAGAAGAAGAAAACAACAAGAGAAAATATAATATTTCTTTTCATGACTATATACATGATTTAATGATTATTCTTTCAATAATTTAGCACGCGCAATCTCAGTATCAATAATGAATTTATAACTTCCCTTTTGATTTACCTTCAAGTAAGGTTGGCTTGAACCCATATAATCAATAATACCATTTTCAAGTAAGCGCCAATATTTACTCCAGCCCGGATAGGTAATGGTTACATTAAGCTGGGTTTCGTTCAATATAAGAGTCCGTCCAAGTATATATGGATTTTCCGCGTCCGGTGTGAGTAGACAGTTTTTATTAGAGGGATCCCATCCGGCACCTTCAAATCCGTAACCACACATTGTGATATCAGGAGAATCGTGCACAGCTGAAGAAGGTATATAAGGAGTCACAGTATATGTTTGCTCTTTGGTATTTGCCACAATCTCATAGTATCCCTTTGTTGGTAGCACTATTGGTGCGGCAGAAGGACTATTTAGCAATTTACCGTTCTCTTCTGATACGCCAAAGCAGTGAGGTTCAAAAGCGCTCTCCTGTCCCAAAAAGTAGATTTCCTTATTATCACAATCCGCATAATATTTGAAAGTAAATATACCATTTGATTTTTTATGATAGAGCATCGGTACTCCACAAACATCGGCTGTTAAATCAGTTCCCTTAGGAACATCGGCCAGGAACAAAGTAACCATTTCACTGGAAACAATATATTTAATTTTCTGTGTTTTCCTGTTAGCTTCTACAAAGTTATCAATTGCTGTTATTTTTAGTTCATACTCTTCCGGTTTGGATGGTAAAGAATAAGTTTTGTTGAAAGAGTACTCTTTCTCGCCGTTTAATTTGATTCTTTCCATGATACCCAATATCGGTTCTTCCACATATACTGAATCTAAGCCTGAATCATCAGTGACTTTAAAGGAAAGTGACAATTCCATCTTGCTTTCCAATAGCTGTACTGTTCCGTCTTGTGGTGATACATTTGAAAAATTAGGAGCATTAAAGTCTCCATCCAAATGTAATGTAAGCTCTTTGGTCACAACATTTCCAGAAACATCCTCCAGTGCAAGATTTACTTTATATACATCTTCATTTTTCGTATCCTTTGGTGCCAGAAACTCATAAGCCAACTCATATTCTGTAACTAAAGTATCTGTCGGGAATACAATTTCCTTATCCAGATAAAATTCTGGAATCACAATTTTCAAAGACTTAAGGCCTAAATCATCTTTTAAATCAGCCTTAATCACAAACTTTCTGTTGGGATTAGAATACAATTCATCACGCAACACTTTTATTTCCGGGGCATCAGATGTAGGATAGGAGATACCCTCATCGTCCGAACATCCCATAAAGCAAAGCAGCATTAATAATGCTGATAATCTAAATAAACTTTTCATAATATTAATATTGTTGTTAACTAATAGTTTATTTCTAAGTGAATTACTGTACAGGGAAATGTGTCGATTCTGGCACATTCCCGTACAATAAGAGCAATCACATCCTGAACACTTGTTTATTCACATCAAGTCTTTTCACCTTTTCATAATATTCTTCTGCTAATTCTTCCTCTCCTATACCACTATATCCTAATGCCATAACATAATAGCAATGAACCTTGTTACGTACATTCAGGTCATCCTCCCAGATCGCAAGCTCTGGTAAGGATACTGCGAAATAATCGATTTTGCATTCATCGAAGAGATGCTTCTTGCCGTGGTCTATCAGCTTGTTGAAGCGGCTACGTGCTTTGCTCTCTTCTCCTAATGCCCTCCAGGCAAGTCCTTGATAGAAAATCTTGTCAGGTTGTTGGTCATTGTAATAGAATGCTTGTTGAGGCTCGCTGGAACCTTGTGTTGCTTTCATTAAGTATTTTATGGATTCGGCTTCGTTGCCCAGCTTTTGGTAGGCTATTCCTTTATAGTAGTCTACCTCATTCTCTTCGGCGTTGATCAGTTTACCCTCACCTAAATTATGCGGATAATGATCTGTCTCTTTTAAAAGACTGATGGCTTCAAGATATCGCTTTTCCTTAATAGCTTTTTTGGCAAGTTCTACCCGACAGAGAATATATTGCCCTGTAACTTTACCTTCGCCACCTTCCCACGGATGGAACTTCCGTGCGGCTATCAGTTCTCTTGCCTTTTCATAGTTGCCTAATTGATTATAGAGGGTTATTCGTTCTATGCATAAGTCATCCCGCTGTGCCACCAGTTCCAAATGTGCCTCTAGAAAGGTCAGGCGTTCTGCATGGGCTCGTCCCATTTTCTTATATAGTTGATCCAGCTCCATAAAGATGCGTGAGTCCGTTTGGTCCAGTTCAAATGCTTTCTCCAACAATCGGCATGCTTCTTCTTTCCTGCCTTTTTTGTTGTAATAAGCCAATGAAAGGTTGCGCAGAGCTGTAGGGAACTGATTATTTATCTCTACTGATTTCTCCCAGCATACAGTAGCTTCTTCATAACGGCGGTGTGCATACCAGAAGTTCCCCAGATAATAAGGAGCCTTGAAATCTTCTGGATTCATCTTCATAGCATCTGCCAGTACATTGACTTCATCGATTCTGTTTGGAAAACACTTGTCAGGAGATAGGCTTTGTGCCTTCTTATACCATTTCTGGGCTGTTTCTTTATCTCCTGCCATTGATGCAAAGTATCCTAACATATAAGCAGCTATTGGATAAATATTGGTTTGTTCGTCTATATAAGTATGCATAATCCGGGAAGCTTCTTCATACATTCCTGCAGATGAAAAATCAAATGCATATTCAATATAGTTGTGTACACTACCGTTGAGGATACTTAGCATTTCCTGCAATTCTACCGGATTGCTTTCAATGAAATATTTTTCAAATCGGCATCCCAAATTAAACTTATCGACAATCAATGATTCCTCAATAAATTTCAAGGCTTCTTCAGTCTTTCCTGAATGTCTCAGGATAGAAGCTTTTAACTGGCGTGCTTTATGATTATGCCAGTTGTGGATGAGAGCCAGATCTATATGTTCCAAAGCGGCAGTCCAATTCTCTCTGATACAATCTATCTGTGCCACACCAAAGTAGCCTGCATCTCTCCAAGCCGCATTCCATGTGGCTTTATAATAGGCACTATATGCATCATCATACTTACCCTGCATCTTCAGGCTCCACCCCAGATTATAATAGGGTTCTCCATCATAAGGATTAGGATTACGCTCTGTTAATGTTTTTATGGCTGTACGGAAATACTGTTCAGCTTCTTCAAATTTACCTCGGCGCATATTCAGCAACCCTACGGCATTATTGCAACGTATATCTCCCGGTTCTCTTTCCAATGCTTCCATGTAGTAAGCCATTGGGTCATAGGTCGCATGCCGATATTGCTCCAGATGTAACCCAGTCAGGAATAATTGCTCTATGGAAGCTATCTCCTTGGGTTGTTTGGCTGCCTTAGCAGCATCCGGAGTTGGTTTTATTTCAGGCTTATCAGCTTTATATTTCAAAAGTAGTTTGCCATTGTTATCATACAAGGATAAAATAAGGTTTTCGGGTAACTCTTTTGTTATATTTATCTGACTTTTAAAGATATTTTCTGGCGAAAGTGTGGTTATTTTGTCAAATAACACCTTTCCTGTTATATCTTTTAATTCTATTTTGATGTTTTCTTGCTTACCGGTTGCATATACAATGATGTATGCGGTGTTATCTGCAACATCCAGATTCAAAATGAAATCTTTGGTCGCATTCTTTACATATCCCACTTCACTATATGGCAGGAAATATTGCTTCCATGACTTTTCCTCATAAGGTTGTAACCATGTGAAGTCAGGCTGATTATCTGTATAAACACCTGTCATCAATTCGATGTAAGGACCATCTTCATCAGTAAGGTTTCTGTCCCATGCAATACCAAAATCACCATTTCCCCAAGTCCATTGTTTCTTTCCTGGTGAGAGGTGATGATCGGCTACATGTAATAATCCTGCCTGTATATGTTCTTCATATCCGCCTACAAAGTCATAGCGTGATTTAATGGCCATGTATGAAGTGGGAACAGGGATATTCTTATATTTGGAAATATCGACACCTTCCGAATAGTCCTGTTTGTAATATATGCCTGTAGCTATAGGAAAATTGGATACATCTCTTTTCCCATGATCGAAAACAGCATGTACATCGGGTGGAAAAACCGAGTGATAGTGGTCGTTCACAACAACGGCAGGGTTCGCCCACCAAAGGAAAGTTTGGGGGAACGGAGTTCGGTTATAAACCTTTACATTGATTTCCAGATAAGCTTTGTCCGGATGAAGTGTGAATCCCTGCATCCCTTTCGTATTGAACATACGCTCTACTTCATTGCACCAGACCGTTTTACTACCGTCTGCATTTTCTTCAATCATACAGTCGGTAGGTAAGTATGTACTTGGACGATGATGCTGAGGCCAGTTGAATTCAATTCCGCCTGATATCCAAGGACCGGTCAAACCTACTAAGGCTGGTTTAATGACTTGGTTGTAGTAGACAAAGTGACGTTTCTTCACTTTGTCATAAGCCATTTGTACTCGCCCTCCCAATTCCGGCAAGATCATAATTTTAAGGTATTCGTTTTCGAGGAAGTAGGCCTGATAGTCTTTTTCTTTTTTCTCGTCGCATATCTTTTCTACGACAGGATAAGGGTAAACTACTCCTGAACTTCCTTGATAAACACGCTTTTCCAGAAAGATGGGATTTTTTTCTTCCTCTCCGATTTCATAAGTCGGAAGTTTGATTGTTTCTTTCCAAACTTTCACAATTCCTTTTTCTGAGAGGGTCGGTTTAATTAAATATTCTGTAATTTTCTCCATAAGGTATTTATTGTTTTTTTAGACAATAAGGGTAAGTTAAGCGATGATTTCTTGTCATCGTTTAAGTAAGATGTAATTCAATAAATGATATGTTGTTTTTAACTAGTTAATTCTTTCTCAATGCTTTCCAGTGATTTCCCTTTTGTTTCGGGTAATTTGATTTTGATGAATACAAATCCGAGAATACAGATGATTCCGTACAACCAGAAAGTACCATAGGCACCTAATCCGGAATTTAATAAAGGGAATGTATATGTCAGTACAAAACAAGCTGCCCAAAGAGAGAAGGTGGATACTGCCATTGCCATACCACGGATACGGTTTGGGAAGATCTCAGATAATACGACCCATGTAACGGGAGCAAGTGTCATTGCATAGCATGCTATAGCTAATACAACCATAATTAGTACGGCCATTCCGGTTATATTGAGGTAGTAACATATGCCCATGATGATATAAATGATGGCAAGCCCTGAAGCTCCGAATAACATAAGGGAGCGTCTTCCCAACTTATCTACAGTGTACATACCTACAAAAGTGAATATTACGTTCGTCACTCCTGTTACTACAATATTGAATAGGATATCAGAAACACCGTAACCTGCAGCTGCAAAGATTTCCTGGGCATAATTAAACACTACGTTTAGTCCGCACCATTGCTGGAAGGCTGCAATAACGATGCCTATTAATAATATTCCCGGTATCTTGCCTTGAAAAAGCAGGCGGATATTTAACTTCTCTTTGGTGACATTTATAACTGTTTTAATGCTTTCAATTTCTTTTTTGGCATATTCTTTTCCACCTATGTGGCTCAAGATATTTTCAGCTTTACCGTATTGTAATTTTGTAGCCAGCCAACGGGGACTTTCGGGAATGAAGAATATAAGGATAAAAAAGAGTCCCGAAGGTACTACTTCTGCCCAGAACATCCAACGCCATCCCATTTGCCCATTCCATGTTTCCAGAATGTTTTCGCCGGGAACTACCGGGTCAGCGATCAACCAGTTGACGAACTGGGCTGCCAGAATACCTAATACGATTGTCAATTGATTGATCGATACAAACTTCCCTCGTACATGGCTGGGTGATACCTCGGCTATATACATGGGAGATAAGTTGGAAGCAATGCCGATGCCAATACCACCGAATATGCGGTAAAAGATAAACCAATTGAGGTCATTGACAGCTCCTGTACCTATTGCAGAAACGGTAAAAGTGATAGCTGCTATTATCATCAAGGGTTTGCGCCCATATTTATCAGATAAGCTACCTGCAATTGTTACCCCTATTAAACAGCCGAGAATGGCACTGCCCATGACCCATCCCTGCATACCGGGAGAATTCTCAATTGCAAAGAAGATTTCATAGAATGGTTTGGCACCTCCAATGACTACCCAATCGTATCCGAAGAGTAGCCCTCCCATGGCAGATACCAGCGAAATAAGTAATAGGTAAAAATTGTTGCTAAATGGTTTTGTTTTCATGATATACGATTTATTGTATGGCAAATGTATGCCATTAAACTTAATAAAAAAATGCAGATTGTTATCAATTTAATGTATAATCTTATTGTATTTATGGCTGTAAATGCTTGAATGCATTGCTTGAATAAGCATTCATGTAAAATACTATGATATATATGTAAAATACTACCAAAATCAGATACTATGGAAAAGGTTGCAGAAGGTTTTAAAGGAGAGAAGGCTATCGTTACACCATATAATATACGTAACCTTCAACGAGAGAATAATATTACAAAACAATTATTCGTCAGTCATATTGGATACTATCCTCATGCAGAAAATCATTTTAGGGAAAGGGAAAAAGGGACTAACGAGAATGTCTTTATATATTGTGAGAGTGGTTGCGGTTGGGTTAGTTATAAAGGTGAGAAGTATATCCTGACTAAAAATCAGGCTTTTATATTACCGGCTAATGAGCAACATGCATATGGAGCGGACGAAGTGAATCCCTGGAGTATCTATTGGCTACATTTCTGTGGCGAGGGCGTGGCTATGTTCTCCTCTATAATAGGTAAGGCTATATCTTTGGAGGAGTCGGATAAGAGCCGTTATGATGATCGCTTTCAACTATTTGAAGAAATGTATCAGAACTTGGAAATGGGATATAGTCCTGAGAACTTGGAATATGTTAGCTTTTGCCTGATGCATTTTCTGGCTTCTTTGAAGTATATTAATCAGTTCAGAGAAATAAAGAAGGTGAGAGAAACGGATTTTATACAGAAGAGCATTTCCTTTATGAAAGAGAATATGGAGAATAAGATTACGCTGGAGGATATAGCTCAGCATGTGGGCTATTCCGCATCTCATTTCAGTGCATTGTTTTCGGAGAGAACTTCTTATGCTCCAATGGAATATTATAACCAATTAAAAATTCAACGTGCTTGTTCGTTCTTGCAATTCTCCGATCTAAAAATCAAAGAGATTGCTTTCCGTCTAGGGTACTACGATCAATTCCATTTCTCGAAAGCTTTTAATAAAGAGATGGAAATTACTCCCAAAGAATATAGGAGGAGATATAAATAACTTCAGATATAATGTAAATGCCCCCTAAAAGTTTACTACAGACTTTTAGGGGGCATTTTGTAATAAAGAGAAATTAGTTTTGCTAAGTTTTAGCTTTTGGAAGAGCTTAACCTCTTTTTATATACAATCACCATTATCATAATACCTATCACCATTAGAGCCAGTGCTGCATAAGCAATACCTTCTGTTACATGCAAGCTCTTCGGATCAAAGCGCATTTCAATGGTGTGTTTTCCAGCAGGTACATACATGGAGCGCAGGATATAGTCTGCACGGGCAATGTCGGCAGGTTCTCCGTCGATGGTAGCTATCCAGCCATCCGGATAATAGATTTCGGAGAATACGACTACACCATCCTTTGAATTATTTGTTTCATAAACCAGACGGTTCGGTTCGTAATTCGTCAGGCGTACGCTGGAAAGGCTGTCTTTATGAACGGTGGTAACACCTTTCAGAATATCTTTGAAGCGTGTATCTACTACGGCAGTTTCCGTTGGAAGTATAGTATTCAATGCATCTATTTCCTGATTTGCATTATCCACATATTCCACTTTATCTACGAACCATGCATTGCCGTAAGCATACGGGTTTTCGATAGGCACTGTCTGTCCTTGTCCGGCAGGAAAGATGAAATACTTCGTATTCAGCATGTTCAGGATGCGGAATTTGGAAGCATCTACGCTGTCCATTTCTCCGCCTGCGGTGGCAATAACCCGATAGGTGGCTTGCATTTCAGGAGAAATGTGCCGTTCGATCATCTCCTGATAACGACGCAACTTGGCAGCATGATATCCGCCCACACTCTTGTGCCAGTAGGAAGTATTATTCTCGTTGAATGCATCTCCGGAGAAATTCAGTACACGGTAGTTCGGATCAGTGTCCTGCAGGATGATTTCGTCAGCTTTCGTTTTTTTGAAAGTATCAACTTGGGTAGAACGTGGAACGAATTGATCATCGTGCAGATAGCGCTTGTTGACTCCCCACATATCGATCACGCAAAGAATGGCAATGCCTGCAATAATATAGGGTCTCTTTAATTTTCCACTATAGTAAAGCCACAACAGTGCACAACCAATTACGATAATAATAAAGCTACGCAGTGCATCGGCACTAACCATTGCAGCACGCATTTCCGCCATATTAGAGAGGATGCCGGACAACTCGTTTGCAGGAATCATTTGCTGATTGACCGCATTCTGTAGCATTTGTGCTTCCTTTGTAGGGATGAAAGTTGAGCTGAAAGCTCCGGGAATAATGGCTAATATCAAGGCTACGCCGGCAGTAAGTGCCAAGCTGACACCTATAAACTTCATCTTCTTCTTGAGTATCTCTGGTTCATCCAGAGTCTTTTTCAGCGCAAAGATAGCTAGTAGTGGAATTGTAAATTCTGCAATAACGAGAATGGACGATACGGCACGGAACTTGCTATACATAGGTATATAGTCGATGAAGAAATCAGTCAGTGGCATGAAGTTCTTGCCCCATGAAAGAACAATGGAGAAGAATGTAGCTCCGACTAATGCCCATTTCAATGGACCTTTGACTATAAAACAACCCAAGATAAAGAGGAAGAGTACAAAAGCACCTACATATACAGGACCTGAGGTCATCGGCTGGTCACCAAAGTATTGGGGTAATTGCTGGTATAGTCCGGAATAGGTTGGATTGGCTTTTTCCATGGCTGTCTCATTCAGGATGAGAGGTACGGAGGCACCACCTTTAAAGTTAGGCACTAACAAGGTCCAGGTTTCGCCGATGCCATAGCTCCATTGAGTGATGTAGTCACGATCCAGTCCGCTACTGGTTTGTTTGGCTGCATCACCGGTTTCTACAAGCTCGCTTTTACCGCGCATGGTTTCTTTGCTGTACTGGTAAGTGTGATACAGGTTTGATAGATTGACGGATATGCCAATCAATGCAGCTACTACAAGCACACCGCTAGCTTTAAAGAATTGTGGCAAGGTCTTGTTGCGCCATGCATCTTCAAAATAGGCTCCTGCAATGAAGAGGATGACGAACAGGAAGTAATAACTCATCTGTACGTGGTTCGACAGAATCTGCAGGGCAATGAACAATGCTGTAACGATACCTCCTGCCAGATATTTACCCCGGTATGCCAGTACGATACCTGCTATCGTGGGCGGTATATACGCCAGTGTGATAAACTTCCAGATGTGTCCGGCAGATATCAGAATGAAGAAGTAGGACGAGAATGCCCACATTAATCCGCCTAACCCTGCCAGCCATGTAGGTATACCGAATGCACGCAGCAGGATGAAGAAGCCCAGCATCAGAATAAACGTCAGGTTGACATATGTGGGTAAAAATAGTCGGTACACTTTCTGCACCCATGTCAGCGGTTGAGTTGAATCGTAGCTGGGGGCTATCTGGTAAGTCGGCATACCACCGAATAAGGAGTTAGTCCAGCGCGTATACTCACCGGTTTCCTGGCGATACAAGCTTGCTTCTTGTCCGGCACCTGCACCGGCAGCCGTGTCATGTTGGAAAAGAATGCGGTCTTCTATATCCGCCGGAAAGAAGTAGGCGAACGAAAGTACTGCAAACGTAAGAATGACCAGGAGGTCAGGGAGGAGCTTTTTCATAAAAACGGGGTTTTTATGAAATTGACAATTGACAATTGACAATTAAGCTGCGCTGTCATTCTGCATAGCCATTGTCAATTGTCAATTGTCAATTTCGTTATTTTAATAGCGATAGTGTTCGGCTTTATACGGTCCGTCTACAGTTACACCGATATAGGCAGCTTGCTCGGGAGTCAGCTTCGTCAGCTTCACACCGATTTTCTCAAGGTGCAGACGTGCTACCTCTTCATCAAGGTGCTTAGGCAAACGGTAAACACCGGTTTCATACTTCTTGTTGAACAACTCAATCTGAGCTAATGTCTGGTTGGTGAATGAGTTACTCATAACGAATGACGGGTGACCGGTAGCACAACCCAGGTTCACCAGACGACCATCGGCTAATAGAATAATGCTGTGTCCGTCGGGGAAATAATAGCGGTCTACCTGTGGCTTGATATTCACACATTTGATGCCGGGGTAATGCTTAAGAGCATCCACTTGGATTTCATTGTCGAAGTGGCCGATATTGCAGACAATTGCCTGGTCTTTCATCTTCTCCATGTGATCGATGCGGATGATGTCGATATTGCCTGTTGTAGTAACAAAGATATTACCTTGTGTACAAGCCTCTTCCATAGTTACTACCTCGAAGCCTTCCATTGCAGCTTGCAGGGCGCAGATCGGGTCTACTTCCGTAACCAGTACACGGGCACCGTATGAACGCATGGAATGTGAACATCCCTTACCTACATCGCCATAACCGCAAACCACTACTACTTTACCGGCAATCATTACATCTGTGGCGCGTTTGATGCCATCGGCCAAAGATTCACGGCAACCATAAAGATTATCGAATTTAGACTTCGTCACTGAGTCGTTCACATTGAATGCCGGGAACAGCAATTTCCCTTCTTCCTGCATTTGATACAAACGGTGTACACCTGTCGTAGTTTCTTCTGAAACGCCACGCATTTCGGCAGCTACGCGATGCCAACGGGTAGGATCTGCAGCCAATACACACTTCAGGATAGCATTCAGTTCTATTTCATCTTCCGCATGGACTTCTTTATCCAGAATAGAGGCAGTGCTTTCCGCTTCGTACCCTACGTGTATCATCATGGTAGCGTCACCGCCATCGTCAACGATTACCGTAGGACCTTTGCCGCCGGGGAAGTTCAACGCCTGAAGCGTACACCACCAGTAATCAGCCAGTGTTTCACCTTTCCAGGCAAATACGGGAACACCACTTGCAGCGATAGCAGCAGCAGCATGGTCTTGAGTCGAATATATGTTACATGAGCACCAGCGTACTTCGGCGCCCAGTGCCACGAGGGTTTCAATCAGTACCGCTGTCTGGATGGTCATATGCAGGGAACCCATTATACGAGCGCCTTTCAACGGTTTTGTTTCTCCATACTTTTCGCGAAGAGCCATAAGGCCGGGCATTTCTTGTTCTGCCAGATCGATTTCCTTGCGACCGAAGTCGGCGAGCGTAATGTCTGCCACCTTGTAGGGCAGAGTAGAGAATAATTCTTTAGACATATTAATCAATGATTTAAAATAAAAAGTGATGCAAAGATAGAACATTCTGATTAGTAGGGCAAAAGCTATTGGTTTTTTTTAAATAAAAGCTCGCAATATATGTTGATATAATTGAAAAGAATAGTATATTTGTTGCCCGAATGTAACACTCAACAACATATCGGCCTTGAAATGAAGGACTATAAAGATAAAACAAAAGAAGAACTACTGGAGATTATCCGGAAATTAGAGGAGCAATTGGAAAATCGTACTCTTCCGGATTCTTCATGCCAGGATGAAGACTTGGAGCGCTTCCGTAAGCAATACGGTAAAGAAATTCTGGACGCTATCCCGGATATGTTGACTGTTTTTGATTATAATCTGGATTATATAGAACTACTGTCCTCTCCTGATACCAATCATGTAGAGGGATTATCCGGTGAGGATAAGTCACATCCTAATCTGAAAGATATAGTACCGGAATCAGAATACCGCAAAATCCGGGCGAATATGGAGAAAGTGATGCGTACCGGTTGTACCAGCATAGGAGAACATTCATTGTGGTTTGAAGGAGAGATGCATCATTATGAAAATCTGGTATGTCCTTTGGGAGATAAATATTTATTATGTATGTGTCGGGATGTGACGAGCCGGGTGAATGCGCTACGTGAACTGGCTGCTGCCCGTGTAAAGGCAGAAGAGTCCGATCGATTAAAATCTGCGTTCCTTTCAAATATGAGTCATGAAATCCGTACTCCATTGAATGCGATTGTTGGATTCTCAAGGTTGGTTATCGATCCGGGGCACGAAGGAGACAAGGAGGATTATTGCAATATTATCGAGAAAAATTCGGAATTGTTGTTGTGTTTGTTTAATGATATTCTGGACTTGTCTGAAATGGAATCAGGGACTTTGGAATTTGTTCGTGAGAAGGTGAACCTTTATCATGCTTGCCTTGAAGAATATGACAGTCATCGGTTGAAAGTAAATAAAGGCGTGATTTTGATACTGGACGATGTGGATGAGGAGTTGTGTGTGATGGGAGATCGAATGCGCATTATGCAGGTATTGATGAATCTGTTGAGTAATGCTGCTAAATTTACTCCTACCGGAGAAATACATTTTGGTTATCAGTTACGCGGCAATATTGTACAGTTCTACGTAAAAGATACGGGTATTGGTATTCCTGCCAACCGGGTGGCGAAGATTTTCGAACGCTTCGGCAAGATTAATAACTTTGCACAAGGCACCGGGCTGGGGCTGACTGTTTCCCGTATGTTGGTGGAACGGATGGGTGGACGCATTTGGGTACGTTCCGGCGAAGGAATAGGAACGACATTCTTCTTTACGCTACCGCTGGGATAATTGAGGATTACGAAATTAAGCATAAAAAACAGGCTGCACTATTAAGTTGCAGCCTGTTTCTTTATGTTGAATTTTTTAGATTATCTCGATTCCTTGTTCCTTGCAAAGTTGTAATCCTACATCTTTCAATTTGAACTTCTGTATCTTACCACTTCCCGTCATCGGGAATTCGTCAATGAAGAATACATATTTCGGTATCTTGTAACGCGAGATCTTGCCTGTGCAGAAGTCGCGTACATCCGATTCGTGTATATCTGCCCCTTCCTTCAGTATGATGAAAGCACCTACTTCTTCACCATATTTTTTTGATGGAATTCCGGCAACTTGTACGTCCTTCACGCCTTCCTGTTTATAAAGGAATTCTTCTATTTCACGTGGGTAGATATTCTCGCCACCACGGATAATCATATCTTTGATGCGTCCCGTGATACGATAGTTACCATCTTCATCTTTTACTCCGAGGTCACCGGAATGGAGGAAGCCGTTCTTATCAATGACTTCGGCCGTGGCTTGCGGATTCTTGTAGTACCCTTTCATATTGTTATAGCCCCGGTTACACATTTCACCTTGTACACCTACCGGGCATTCTTCTCCGGTTTCAGGATCGATAACCATGACTTCGGTATGTTCAAAATCATGTCCTACAGTATTGCAACGCACATCGAATGGGTCGTCAATGCGTGAGGCTGTCATACCCGGCGATGTTTCTGTCAAACCATATACACTCGTAACTTTCATATACATCTTTTCTTCCACCTGTTTCATCAGTTCCACAGGGCAGAGCGAACCTGCCATGATGCCTGTGCGCAGGCTGGACATATCGAACATATCGAACATGGGATGATGCAACTCGGCAATAAACATGGTGGGCACACCGTATAGAGCTGTGCAGCGTTCTTTATGTATAGAGGCAAGAACTACTAGCGGGTTGAAGCGCTCTACCATGACTTCCGTGCAACCGTGAGTCAGACAGTTCATTGTGGCAAGCACTACACCGAAACAGTGGAACAGAGGTACACAGACACATAGTTTGTCATTGGCTGTGAACTTCATATGCTCTCCCGTCAGATAACCATTATTGGTAATGTTATAGTGGGTGAGCATAACTCCTTTCGGAAAACCGGTGGTACCTGATGTGTATTGCATATTTACCACATCATGGCAGGTTACCTGACTTTTCAGATTATTCAGACATTCGTCTTCCACATTGTTACCCAGTAGGAGAATTTCAGCCGTATTGTACATACCACGATGTTTCTCCTGGCCTACGTAAACAACGTTGCGCATGTGTGGGAAACGTTTGCTTTTCAGGTGTCCGCGTTCGCAGTTTTTCAATTCCGGCAGCATGGTATATGTCATTTGCACGAAGTCGCTGTCCTTTTCACCGTTCACGATGCAGAGGGTATGCATATCTGAATTTTCGCACAAGTATTCCAGTTCGGCTTGTTTGTAATTGGTGTTTACGGTTACATAGACGGCACCGATTTTGGCACAGGCATACAGTAGCGTAAGCCAGTCGGGGACGTTGGCAGCCCATATACCTACATGGGTTCCGCGTTCTACACCAATAGAGATTAGTCCTTTCGCCATGTCGTCTACCCGTCGGTTGAACTGGCTCCAGGTGAAGCGCAGGTTGCGGTCGGAATAAACAATGTATTCTTTATCGGGCGTAGTCTCTGCCCAGTGCTCCAGCCATTGGCCGAGTGTTCTTTCGTAAAGCATAAATGAAGTGATAATATTATAAAAGTGATAGGATGGTAAGATGGTATGGTGATAAGATTAGAATAGTAATCCTATCATTCTACCATCTTACCATCCTTAAATGGGTGTATAGATTACTGCAAGAATTTTTGCTGCTTTGCCTTCGTAAGCATGCACGTGGTGCGGAACGATGGAGTCATAATAGATGCTGTCTCCTTCTTCAAGCAAGTATGTATTTTTGCCATAACTGATTTCCATAATACCTTCCATAACCATAATAAACTCTTCACCTTCGTGTGAGGAGAGTACGAAATCGCTGTCTTCCGTAGCGGCTACGTCGATGATGAAAGGTTCCATGTGGCGGTCTGCTTTCGACTTGGACAGGGAATGATATTCCATGTGCTTGCGGCTCTGGATAGCATTGTTAGAGAAACTAATGGTGTCCTTGGATTCCGTTTTGCGGCAGATAGCAGGACCCGTTTCGTCCTGGTCGTCAAGGAAAGTTCCCAAGCGTACACCTAGTACGCGGGCTATCTTGATGAGTGGAGCCAGTGATGGCAAGTCAATGTTATTTTCAATGCGTTCAATCTGTTCTACGGCTAAACCGGAACGTTCGGCCAACTGCTCAATGCTGATTGACTGGCTTTCACGGAGCGACTTGATTTTTTCTCCGACAATCTTGCTTGTATCCATAATTGATAATGTTTTTCGCCTATTAGGTTATAAATTGTATTGTTAAGGCACAAAAATAAAACAAACTTTTACTTGGTGCAACAATCCGTGCGGAAAAGTTTTCATCTGTGAGAAGAAAGAGAAGGGATTTGTCATTATTGGCTTTTGTTCTTTTTCTCTTTTGATTTTTACCTTCTTCGCGTTTTCTTCGCTTCTATAGTGGAAAGAAAATAGCGAAGTTGGTACGAGGAAGGTACGAAGAGGGTATGACGCAAGTATAGTTTAAGTGTGATGTAGTTTCGATTGGTCTGTTTTTCAGATTGAAAAAATATATTTCCAGTTTAATACGATGTTAGGGCTGACTTATCCAGCCAGCCCTAAAAAGAAAACAGTCTCAAATCCTCGTAAAATTAATACCTATGCATAATTTCTTTATTGATTAACCTGAAGATGAGTATAGATCCAAGCTTTTGCTTTAGGCCATAATTCCGGATAACTAAAATGTCCGGCCTCCTCCATTATTTCTAATACTTTTGGGGCTGTAATCGTGTTATATGCTGAATACATAGAAGTGGGCGGGCATGTCATATCGTTATATCCCAGATAATAGAATCCTGGAACTTTTATTTTACGGGCAAAGTTTACGACATCATAGTAAGGTGTATTTTTGGTTTTTTGTTTCAAGATCTCCGGACTCTCTGTTGAATTCCGGAAGAGGTGAGGCCAACCCCCGGCCCGACCATGTACATAGCCGTTTAAATCACAGAGGGCCGGGTAGAAGGAAACCAAACCTTTTATGCGCGGATCTAAAGCAGCAGTAACAATAGCTAATGCACCGCCTTGACTGCCTCCATACACGATCAGATTTTCTCCATCGAATTCATCCATTGAAAAAATATAGTCTGCTGCACGGACACATCCTATATAAACCCGTTTAAAATAAATTTCATCCCTATTGTCCCAATTCATATATTGATATTGGTTCAATCCTCCATATAGTAAATTATTATAGATGACCGGATCCATCGTGACAGGGACTCCATGAATTCCTATTTCAAGTGTAATCAGGCCGTCTTCTGCTTCTACAATCATCCCATTGTAAGGACGTATCCCTGCGCCCGGTACGCGTAGTACTGCTGGATATTTACCTGGTGCCTTAGGAATGCACAGTATGCCATAAAGCCGGCTTCCTATACGGTAATTCTGTATATTAACTTCATACACATTAACCTTTCCTGTACATCTTTCCGGGAGTAAACGTAGCCGTGAATCGATGGGTATTTTGGAGTTTTCTGATTTCGCTTTCTCCCAAAAAGCTTCAAAGTCAGTAGGCAAAGTAGTGGTGGGCTTTATGTCCTCGGGTGCAAATGCGGCTGTTGCATATCCGCTGTATGTCTTATCTTCGTGTTTAGTCCATACCCGGCAACGCATAAATCCAGGGATATTCATGGTGCTTCCATTAATTGTTAGTTCTCCGTTTTTTAATTTCACACTTTCTTTTTTCAGTGGAGGCATCATGTCATACGAAAGTTCGTAATAGGCATCTGCATTTTGCAACGGAATATTGTTCTTTGTTATCCTGATATTGAACTTTACGGTTTCTCCCGGTTTATACAGCCAGTCTGTATGGTCGGGAGAAACAAATACTTTTATCATCTGCTCTTTTGGCTGAGACCATAAGGTGATTACGATAAAAAGTAAACTGATGGTGGATAGTAATTTTTTCATTTTTTTGATGGGATTATTATGTACTACATATTTTTGTTTTTCAGATATTTAATTAAAAATTCCGGTACATCCGTCTGGATGATACGTGCATTTAATGTATCGATCAGGTATCCGTATTCTTTGTCGGGATCTCTCAAACCCATATCGTCATCATGTCCACCGGACATTGTATCCCACAATGTGTTGTACCAGATAAGACAGTTCCCTTTTAACCGTTTGCCCATTTCTTTGGGTAATGTATTTGTATCGGATACATAGGAGAACTCAAAAGCAAGCGGAGGATATTTTTTCATGTAATCTTCAATCATTTGCTGTGCATTGGCTTTATCCAGATTAATCACAGGCATAAAAATAACTTTGTCCAGGTATTTACCAAATTCTTTTTTTACCTGTTCCACAGGCTGACTACCTTTCATGATGATCTGTTTGGTCGTTCCTGTTTTTTTCAATAACTCATATACTTCATCAAACAAGGGGTAGGCTTTGTCCAGGTTTATCATAATCTTATCTTTTGCCAGGAGTAATGCCTCTTCCAATGTTGGTACGGTATGCCTTGTATGTATGCCTAAACCATTTCTTAGTTTCAGCTTTTTGACATCATCCAAAGTCTGATCGCTTATTTTACCATGTCCCGTAGTTGTTCTGTCCAATGTGTTATCGTGCATAAGTATGAGATGCCCGTCTTTGGTTTTTTGGATGTCGATTTCTACCACATCACATCCCATTTTGATGACGTTCTCAATGGCAGCCAATGAATTCTCCGGTGCATACCGCCAATCTCCCCGATGGGCGACTACCAATACAGAATTATTATTGGGATTCAGTAATTCGTCCCGTATTTCGTCTACTTTGCTTTTGTTCTGAGCTGTGATCTCATATTGAAAGGACAAACAAAACAGACAGATAATAGCGATAATGTGTTTTCTTTTCATAGATTCTTTGTTTTATAATGAAACGATTTTAAATTAAAATAATTGTTCTACAGATTATAATATATTAATTGTAGATGTAGCTACTTTATTGGCAATAGAAAATATATTCTTCTCCAGGTTGAGTCAATAAATCATATTCGATCGTATCGGGTATCTTCGAAGAGGCTAATACGACTTCTGAGGATATGATTGGAGGAGGGGTTTCATATACCTTGTAGTAAGGGTTAGGATTGTCGCCTTGAGCCTTTACTAAATTTGCCTCACCGACAACTTGTAACGGAGTGGAGGTGCGTATCCTCAGGTTACCTCCTAAGTTAGACTTTATTTTTATAGTCTTTACCTGTCCGTTTTTCCATTCAATGTCTGTTAAGAAACCACCCCTTGCTTTTAATCCTTGGATTATACCATTTCTCCAAGCGCTAGGGAGTGCCGGAAGTATGTGGAGAGCTCCATCATGGCTTTGTAACAACATTTCGGCTATACCGGCCGTACACCCGAAATTACCATCAATCTGAAAAGGAGGATGCGCGTCCAGTAGATTAGGATAAGTTCCTCCACCGTCATATTCCGTATTTTTATCTCCGGTTAATCGCAGTTGTTCTGTTATGAGCTTATATGCTCTGTCACCATCCATGAAACGGGCCCATAGACAAACTTTCCATCCCATTGACCATCCTGTAGATGCGTCTCCTCTGTGATTTAAAGAGTTACGTGCAGCATTGAATAAATCAGGTGTCCTGTACGGTGAAATCTGGTTTCCGGGAAATAATCCATATAAGTGTGAGATATGGCGGTGCTTGTCATTAGGATCATCCAAATCATGCATCCATTCCTGTAGCTGACTGTAACGACCTATTTGCATTGGAGGTATCCGTGTACGGATTTGTCTTAAAGTATCAGCGAAATGCTGATCTCTTTCTAATATTTCAGTTGCGGATATGAGATTAGAAAATAGTTCGAACATTAGTTGATTATCCATTGTAACTCCGGCAGTATTTGTAAGTTTATTCTTTTTGTCGAAAGTATTTTCCGGAGAGCTGGATGGGGCAATAACCAGCCAATGGTGTTCCGGTTCTTCAACTGCAAAATCAAGTAAGAAAAGGGCGGCTCCCTTCATAATGGGATAGACCTCTTCCAAATATGTCTTGTCGCCGGAGTAGAGAAAATGTTCCCATAGATGTCTTGACAGCCAGGCGCCACAGGTAGGCCACATTCCTGGGCCGGATCTGTCTACAGCACCGGTAGTTCGCCATAGGTCGGTATTGTGATGTAACATCCAGCCCCGGGCTCCATACATGATTTTGGCAGTATGTCCACCTGTCACAGCCAGTTCTTTGATCATTTGTATTAAAGGTTCATGTAATTCGCTGAGATTGGTGATTTCTGTCGGCCAATAGTTCATTTCCAGATTGATATTGGTGGTGTATTTGCTATCCCAGGCAGGTTTCATCCTCTCATTCCATATTCCTTGTAAGTTTGCCGGTTGTGTTCCGGGTTGTGAACAAGAAATTAACAGATAACGTCCGAATTGGAAATAAAGTGCTGCCAAATTCGGGTCTTTGCCTTGAGCGAATTCGGCGATACGAACATCTGTTGTCTTTTGAATTGCTTCAGTGACATCTAGTTTGAATTTCACCCGATTGAAGTAATCTCTATAGTAGTCCATATGGTCTGTTTTCAGTTTTGCATAATCTTTTTGAGTTGCATGCTGAAGATATGATTTCACCTTTTGATCCGGATTACCACTCAGATTAGCATAATTTACAAAATTTGTTGCTATGGAGACGTAAATTGTTACGGCATCAGCATTGGATACGGTTATTCTGGAGGCTTCCGTTTTCATTTGCCCTTTCTCTGGTACGATTTTTACCAAAGTGCTAAATGATATTTTGCCCTCTAAACCTTCGTGCCCTTCCGTAGAACCTTGTAGCGAAAGGCCGTTTTCTAATGTTATTGTCTGGCTTTTTTGAGGGCTATTCAACTCTGCCGAAAAAACAATTTTACCTTTCCGGGATGCGGTCAGGTGTATTACGATAACTTGATCGGTGAATGACGTAAATATTTCCCGTTGATATTCGACATCATTGACTGTATAGCGTGTTTTGGCTATGGCGGATTCTATATCCAGTTCACGGTAGTAGTTTTTTGCCGTTTCATGTCCCGGGAAGGTGAGGTTGAGGTCTCCTACAGGTTGGTAGATCATTCCGTGGTTCGTTTTTGATATGACTTTCTCATCTACCAGTTTCTGTGCTTCTTTGTATTTACCCTGAAAAATAAGTTTCCTGATATCAGGAATTGCATTTAGAGCATCTGGGTTCGAGTTACTGTTTGGTTCTCCTGTCCAGACCGTTTCTTCATTCAATTGTATCTTTTCTTTCGTGATACCACCGAATACCATAGCACCGATGCGTCCGTTTCCTATAGGTAAGGCTTCTTCCCATTTTTCTGCCGGTTGATCATACCACAGTCGCCAGATTGTTGTATCCGGATTGTTCTGACAGGACAAAAGAGAGGTTATACAATAGGAGAGTAAAATGATGTTGGCTATTCTTTTGTAATTTTTCATTTGAAAATATATTGTTATTTTACGATAAGTAATTTTTCATCAACAAAGCTTTCTGCCCGTGCCTTGAGTATATATGTTCCTGCTTGCAAAGGCATTGCTATGGAAGTGGTTAATCCTGTTGCCTGGGTCTTTTTCAGACTGATTCCACAGAGGTCATAGACCTCTATGGTGGCTTTGTTTAATAACTCTTGTCCGATATCCAGTTTCACGGATATTGTTTCACCGGTATTCGATGGGTTGGGATAAGCATTCATTTTCATGGAACTCTTTTCCGATACTAATTGGTGGGTGTGGACACCTTCGGTGGTTATGACAAAACCTCCATAAGCTTTTACCGGTATAGATAGTTGATTTGTAATATCTTCATCTTTGACGATAAAACGTCCTTTTTCTTTTCCATCTGTTATGATCCTTATTCTTTTATCTTTAGGTAGAAAGGACAAATCCATCTGCATTTCCCGTTCTTTGTTCATACCGTTGATACCTCCGATATACCAGTTATCAGCTTTTCTTCTGGCTATGATAACATAGTCTCCTGGATAACCATCAACCAATTTGGTTTCATCCCATGCTACCGGTATCTTCTCAAGAAACGTTCGGGCTTCTGCTTGTAATCCTGCATAGACGCTTCGGTTGTCGGCGAAGTTTTGTATGCCGGATTCAAAAATGACGGAGAGCGCCAGTTGATGTCCGTAGGTGGTAATGTTTTGAGATTCTACTCCGTTATATATCTTATTGGAAAAAGTGACAGGGGTATAATCCATTGAACCTACTACATTCCGGGTAAAAGGAATCGTTGCATTATGCTCCGGAGCTTTGTTGCAGGCATTCTGATTCGTGAAACTTTCAGCTCCTTTTACAGCTTCAGTGGTCATTAGGTTAGGATAAGTTCGTTCCAGCCCGCGGGGCAGAGTAGCCCCATGAAAATTTACCATAATTTTTCGTTGCGCTGTCTCTTCCAGGAAAGTTTTATACATCTGTATAATTCCTTGTTTGTCGGTATCGAAGAAGTCAATTTTGACACCTTTTACTCCCCAGGATTGTATTTTATCCAATTCAGCATTTCTGCTTTTCGGATCGGACATCAGATTCCATATGTCGATGGTCTCGGTTGATTTGCCGGCACCGGAGTGATACCATAACCAGATTCCTATATTCTTATTTTGAGCATATTGCATGATATAGTTCAATTCGTTCTCTGCCATCCGATGCCATCCTGCATCCAGCAATATATATTCCCAGCCCATACTGGCAGCAAAATTGATATATTCTATTTGTTTCAGGTATTCGTAAGTGGAGGGAGCATCCGACCACCAACTCCATGCAGAGCGTCCGGGTTTAATCCAGTCTGTTTCTGTAATGACACATGGAGGATTCAGGTTTTGTATAATGTTTGTTTCTACTATATTCGATAGCTGATCACCTATGATGACTACTCTCCAGGGAGTGGACCATGGTAGTGTCGATATAGGTTCGGGATCATCTTCTATGATGGCTTCATCTTTCTCTGCAAATGCTACCGTATACAAGCCACTTTCGTCATTCTTTATATGTGTGGCGCAATAGGTACCGTCCAGGGTTGCTTCTGTTATCATTATCCAATGCCCGTTGGTGTTAAACAATAAGGGATATGCCCAGCCTTGTTTGTAAGGAGAATAACTTCCGATAGCTATACCACTTCTGCAATACTGCTCATAACTTGGCTTTAACCGAGAATTCCAATCGTACGGATGTATCCAGGCTTTTCCCTCAGTTGGCAGTTTGAAACCTGTACTTTCTTTAATTACTTTATGGGATTTGGAATTGTTTTCAGGGAAATGATAACGAAAAGCAATTCCATCGTTGTAAGCCCTCAGAATGAGTTCGACCACTTTGCCATTAGAATTCCTGAATTGATAGATTTGTTCGTTTGCCAGATTATGGCAGAGCGATCTTTTCCCGGATTTTAATTCATATTCTTCATCGATAAGGCTAACCTCATTTTGGGAACAGAATTGAAGACCCGAAGAAAACTTTTCATCTTCTCTGTCAATACCTAAAGGGGAGGGCAGCAATATTTGTTTGCCATTATTGACTACATAATATAAGAGTTTGCCGAATTCTTTATCTAAGGAAAGCACAAACTCTATTTGGCTGTCGGGAGATAATAGTTTCCATTCGGATGATTTTTCTAATATGGCTTCATGCACGGTATTCTTTGCTATGCCCTTATATTGGAAGATGGAGCATATTAGAATAGTGAAGATAAATATAAATTGCTTTTTCATAAGTTTCTATTTTTTGTAGTTACTTTGTTTCTTCGGAAGACATGAACCGAAACCTATAGTCGCTGAATGACCATACTTTTGAGTTTTCCGGGATGATGACAATACCTCTCTTTCCACCTTTTGTGTCAGTATCTACTTTTAATGATATCCAGGTACATTCTCCTTTTTCATAATTGTATGTTTCCCCATCATCATCGTACAGATTGTAGTTGGACGTTTTCTCTCCATAGTGCCGTATTTCCAATGGATATTGCCTGTTCTCCAATTCCGTAATAGCTGGCCATAAAGGAATGATACCACCATCTTTTACGTATACCGGTATCCTGTCTAACCCGGGGCTTACTGTGATAATTTCTCCTTCACCAGCCAACTTGCCGGTATAGAAATCATACCATTTGCCTTTTGGAAGTATGACACGGCGTTCGGTTTCTCCGGTAAAAAGGGGCGCTACCAATAAATATTCACCGACCATGAATTGGTCTTTGGCCTCTTTCTTCAATGCCATTGCATAGGGATTTGCAGTTGCATCAAGTTTACCTTCTTCCAGCTTACTTTCTTCCTGATAACCTTCTTCCAGGTTCATGGCGCGTACAGGCGGTATTCCCTTAAAAGCATAATTGGCAAAAGTTGTGTATAAATAAGGTATCAGTTGCATCCTTAGTTTGGCAATATCATTAACTTGTTGTGTCACTTCAGGAAAGCTCCAGGGCTTGGTACCATCTGCCCAGGCATCGAGCATGGCAATAGGTGAGAAACAGACGGTCTGCATCCTTCTTAACCATTCTTCTGCGGTTTGGGAGGCTCTGACTTCCGGTGTCCATAAAATACCTATGAAAGAGCTGTTTATTAGGGCAGTGATAAAATCTTTGTGATTGTAATAATCATTATAGATTACATATGGGAAGGAGGAGGTGCCTGCATTACCGGATCTCACCAGCCCATAAGTACGTTTATTTTGTTTATGATACATTCGGACGGTTATATTTTGTAAAAGTGATCCGTATATTTGCCGGATTTGTTCGGCTGCATTTCCGGATGGGAAAGTTGCCACATCAGGCCATAGCCAATAGTCGTAGCCATCATTTTCATCTAGTTTGTAACCACTGACACCTATATCCAGTTGATTTTTCTTGAAATGATTATCAGCGATTTGTTGTGCCTCAGGCAGGGTGTAATCAGGTACGATACCACACCAGACAGAATGAGAGGCTGTATAGGGTTCCATTTTCTCATAAAGTTCTGTTGCGGGCGATATATATGGATTAATCCATACATTGGTTTTAATATGCTTGTCATTTAGACTTTTAACGAAACCAGCCGGATCGGGAAAGCGTGTGGTGTCCCATTCGTAAGAGCAAGGGTAAGCGTGTGACATCCATCCGGGTTCTAAGCCGATAACAGTTAGTGGAAATTCTCTTTTTTTGAATTCTTCTACTTCCGACATTACCTGTTTATCAGAATATAGAGTGGGAGTACGGTGCCAAAAGCCTAATCCCCAACGGGGAGGGAGTGCTCCTCCTCCGTTGTAGAGATTAAACCGTTGTACAGCTTCCAACATAGTCGGTCCTGCAAACAATAAAATTTCGACTCCTTCTGCCGGTATCAGAAATTCCATATTGTCCGAATAAGGACGGCTGCTCCAGCGAGGGTCGGTATTTCTGTCACGGGCAATTGGCGGATTCTTACTGTCTTTACGTACACCTGTTCCAATCCATGCGTCAATGTAACGTGCAGAATTAATCAAGGCTCCGTATCCTTTGGACGATACAAAGAAGGGAACCGGAGCTTGTGTTCTTCCGTCGTCCCGTCCGCTATAGTGGTCGGTATGTAGCCTCATTACGCGTCCCCGTTGTTCAACGGTTTTGAAGTTCAACCCCAAACCGAAAATCTTTTCATCTTTTTCCAGTGGAAAGCGGATGTAGGTTTTCCCATCGATAATTTTGAATTCTATTGCTTCTGCTGCAACAGGAGAAGCAGCTTTTCCTATCTTTCGGATTGCCTCGTCCCGTGGAGTAATATCCAATTCACTCAATAGATTGACTATCTCCGGTTTTCCTGCTGATATTTTCCATATTCCTGCATTTATCTGTTCAATCTTGACTGTTGTATCCGAAGAATTACAGGCTGTGATCGTAAAGAACAGGTAGAATAAAAAACAAGAACTCATTATCATTTTTACTATTCGAGTCATAATATGAATTGAGGTTTGGGGTTGCATATTCAGTTATTCAGTTTCATGTAAATCAGGGGAACTCATATCCTTTAGGCAAGGCATCAATAATATCGAGTCCATTGGCTGGCAGATGAGATGAAACTACTTCCAGAATTTCACCGGAGCGGATACCGGATAATGTGGTTTCCATTTCGGTATTTTCTATTCGCAGCTTTTTCTCTGTCGGGTTGTCGGGATCAGAGAAATCCAGGTACTTTATGGTCGTATATTGGATAGTCTGGTCTTCTATAGGATACCAAGAAACTTTTGTACTGTTACCGGAAATATCGGATATGTCTTCAACATTTCTGTTACGAAGAGTCTGAATAAGTTTATCTCCATATATTTCGACGGATTGCTCTACGTATAGTGATTGGTGACCATCATCGTCTTTTGTTGCGAATTCAAAAATATATGTTCCCTCCGGCAAATTCACTATTGTTTCCATAGGAAGCTTTCCGGCAGTAGTACGGTTCACTTGTACGATGGTGGAATCATTTCTTTCATTCCAGTAAAGGACTACCTTGGTTACGCGTGGATCGGAATTGATCTCCCAAGTAAACCTTACGCGGTTATTTCCGGGATATGTTTTTAATGAATCGATAACCCCGGTATAAATAATTTCCCCTTTTTTAAGGTATTCTTCATGCAGACTATTCATGTCGTCACATGCTATAAGGGAAATAAATGAATAAATTAAGACGGTAATTTTGATTATTGCTTTCATATCTGTCATTCATTTATGTCGTTAATTCTGTCATCTCCATAGAATGTAATCTCGCTAATGTGCAGCGCATTGCTTCCTGACCAATTGCTTTTCATTGCAAAACGTACATACCGTACCCTCTGTTTTTCAATGGGTACCATAAATTCAAATCCTGCTTCGGCGTAGGCTATATCTTCGTTTGTGACAGACGGGTTATCCTCTCCCGAAGGCTTGAATGTTTCATAATCGCCTAAAAGTTCCCAGTCGTTTTTCCATTCTTCAGACCAGTAATTTTCCTGCATCCCTTTTTTATAGTTGCGGCTTCCCCATACTTCGAACGTCTTGATGTTATGATTCTTATAGACGTTGTTACCTAAACGGTGCCATAACTTAAATCGGCTTAGTGTAGCTTCTACTCCCAGGTCGATGGTAAAGTATAGCGGTATTTTCTGGTTAGGGTCGTTTTGCTTCGTATGCCAGCCATTGTTTCCGACAACGCCATCAAATAATTTTGAGAATAGCCAGCCGGAACTATAGTCTGTATTATTATCTACAGGCAATACTTCTCTCTTATGCTTAGATTTGTCTAATTCTTTCTCGAAAAGTGGAGTGAATGCCGCTTTCAGGGTATCGGATATATTTCCCCATTTGTCTGTGATGGTAAAAGCGAATATCCGTTCGGATGAGTCATAACCGCGGAAAGAGTAACTACCATCTTTCTGGTTAGTATAGAACGTTTCTCCTTCTTCAAAGATGCCTTTTTCGTTTGTGGCATAAATAGTGAAGCCTATTTCTACTTTATTCTCATTATTCCAGGTGATATTAATGCCGCCAAAATCGGCTTTGAGCCCCATTGAAGTAAAGATATTGTGGATAGGAGGGATACCCGGTGTGAAAGATGCTTTTACAGGGGTAGATGTGTTCTCACTATGGTCGACGGTATATAAGGTGATATCCACCGGATTGGTGTTGCCAAGTCCTTCTATTATCATGTAATTATTATATACAGAAGCACGGGTGATACGTCTTTCACCTTGAAATAAATATTCTCCTTTTACATAAGAGATATCCGTTTCTTGCGGTAGTTCGTAGCTGATTTTGGCTCCACCGGGAAGACTTTCAACTGACACATTGCTAATGGGTTGAGGCGGAATATTATCTGTTGGAGTCTGCCCGATCTTTTCTTCATCACAAGATGTAATGCTGACTATTAGAAGGGCCATTATTGTAAAAAATATCTTTTTCATACTATTATATTTTAGTTTTTATTGTTACCAGCCAGGGTTTTGTACTAAGTTTGAATTATTGATGAGAGTACTGACTTTTATAGGCCACAGATAATCTTTCATGGTGAAAATACGGGTATTCATATAAGTTGAAACTGTATAATACGTGTCAGTTGTTTCACCCTTATAATCCCATCCCTGTATGGGCTCATTCAGATATTTCAGGGCTTTCTTCCATCTTCTCAGGTCATAAAAACGTTGACCTTCAAAGGCTAATTCGATCAGTCTTTCCTGGTGAATGATCTCACGCATACCTTCTTGCGTAGAGGGCTTGTCGGGTTTTGCCGATTTTTTCCACGATTCTACCACTCCTTTCAGGCCTGCTCTTTCGCGCACTTTGTCAATCCATTTATAAACTTCTTCATCAGGAGTGGATTTTGCTTCATTCAAAGCCTCTGCATATAACAGGTATAAACCGGACATTCGTATGATGGGGAAAGAATAACGTTTGCCCGAATAAGTGGAGGTGGTAGCTGTTCCGGTTACGGTTTCCGCATTAATCAGTTTCTTCATAAAGTAGCCGGTAGGAATGTATTCGCCACTTCCCCTGAAGCCTGCTATCTCCGATTTGCGCACTTGCAGATACCAGAAGTTGAGTTCTTCTGTCTGGCCGGAACCTTCGAAGATGCCGCGGTCGAATCCTAGTGAGGCATAAAAACGGGGCTCCCTATTGAAATTCAGTTTAGCCGTGGTTTCACCTGTTTTTATGTAGAACATGTGGTCGACTCCTGCTTCTTGTGTTTTATATCTATTCTGATAATCCCATGCCGGATCTTCATCGATAGGAATGCCGTTTTGAGTATAGAATTGCTCCGCTATTTTTAGGGAGGCGCAGAGTTCATTTCCCTTATTACCTAAATTGCCCAGTACAAGATGTGGCATGGCAAGCAACTGTAGAGAGGAAACGTCTTGTGTGGAGGGCCATACAATCTCTTTATTGAATTTTTCGGTAACAGCACCTCGTAATTCAAAACTCAATTTAGTTTGATCTGACATAGTACGGGGGGGTATGTATTCGTAGAAGCCGTGTCCGGCAGCTTCGCACGTTTCAATGGCTTCTTTTATTGCTGTAGCGGCACGTTCCCATTTTGTATTGTCTTTCTCTGCCGGAACCAGCTGGACACCTCTTTTATCTTTGAAATTGAGGTAATCGGGATTGCCATTGAATAGAGGACTTGCAGCCCAAACCAGCACTTCTGCTTTTGTAGCCAGGGCAATTGGTCTTGTTATTCGTCCGGCGTCTGTAATCATGCTTTCTATTTTGTCAGGAAGACCTGCTGCGGCTTCATCTATCAATTCAACAATATAATTGACCACATCGTCAATCGGATCTCTATATACGCGTACTTCATCTACCGATGCTGATACGGGTAGATTTTCGCGGATAATGGGTATCGGCCCGTACAACCGCATAAGGAAGAAATGATAGTATGCTTTAAGGAACTTCACTTCGGAGGTCCACAGTTGTTTTTCATACTCTTCCATATCTCTGGGTTTATGAATATTCTCAATAAAAATGTTGCAGTCACGGATTCCTATAAACAGGTTGGTACCGTTGTATCTACCATCCCAGAAATTGAGATATGGGTCATTAGAGTTCTGGTAGCCAAGGGCTATTTTGGTAGCTGCTATGTCTGCAAACAAAGCTTGGTTGGTGTTCCACCAGATTTCATCTCCTCCTACCATGGCCGGGGAAACCCAGGGATGTCCGGGAATAGGAAGATAACTGTAACAGGTAAATAAATACTTTTCGGCTGAGGTTCTGTTCGTGAAAGCATTCTCCATGGTTGCCACATCGTTTGGAACGATGTCTAAATAATCGACACAACTTGTCACAAATGTTATGCAAACAAGTAAAAATATGGATTTAATGTATTTCATAATATGTTGTTATTTTTAGAATTCAATGTTTATACCGAAATTGAATACACGCTGCAAAGGATAGGAGAAACCATTCCCGGCCATTTCAGGATCCCACATCTTGAACTTAGAGAAAACAAGTAAGTTACTCCCGGTTGCGTAGAGTCTGACATTTTGCAGTGATATCGGGCGAATCCACTTTTGTGGCAATGAATAGCCTATTTCGACTGATTTGAGACGTAGGAATGAGCCGTCCCGCATAAACCATGTACTGGTCTGCTGGTTATTTTCATTTGCTACATTAGACAGGCGCGGCCAAAGGGCGAAGATGTCTCTGTTGTCTTCAGACCAATGACTGTCAGCCCAGTATTTTAGCAATGCCCTTTGGTTGTTTCCTCCTAATGAACTATCGCTAACGAACGGTGCTGTAGCTGTAGGATCTATCCAGAAAGAAGAGCGGGCTGAACCTTGGAAGAAGAATGAGAAATCGAAGTTTTTGTATCCGGTTGTTAATCCGAAGCCGTAAATGATTTCAGGGGTTGTAGGATAGCCGATAGGTACTTGGTCATTTTCGTCAATCTTCATATCTCCATTGATATCTTTATATTTGATATCTCCGGCTCCGTATTCTCCGAACATTTGCTTGGGAGAGTTCTTAACTTCTTCGTCATCGAGGAAAAGCCGTTCGGCAACATATCCCCAGCGTTGTGAGAGTTTTTGGTCTATACGTGATCTCCAAGGTGTCTGCACATAATCCGGTTCTTCATAAACCAGATATTTACTGGTTGCGTAAGTGAAGTTGCCGCTGAATATTGCCCAAAAGTTTTTGGTGAAACTTTTGTTATAATCGACGGACAGGTCTATTCCATGTCCTTTGGCTTCACCTATGTTGGCTTGCGGCTGAGCTTGCAGCCCCATAGTAGGCGGAATGTCCTGGCGGATTTGAAGGATGTTTGTTCTTTTCTCCGTGAAGTAATCGAACTGAACTTCCAGGCTGTTCCACAATCCTAATTCAAAACCTAAGTTCATTTTTCTGCTGACTTCCCATGTTATGTTGGAATCCGCATATCTTGAAATGGATATGCCATTCCGCGTATAGTTGAAGTCTTCTCCGAATGTAAATCCTTTACCGGAGTCGTTCATGTTTACTTGTGATAGATAAAAGAAACGGTCACTTTCCTCCCCGATATTATCATTTCCTACCAGACCATATGTTGCTTTCAGTTTGAGTTTACTGATAAACTTCTGATATGGCTCCATGAATTTTTCATTGCTGACTACCCACCCTAACCCGGCAGACGGGAAGAAGCCGAAACGTTCGTTCTTGGCAAACCGTTCAGAACCATTATATCCGAAATTCATTTCAAGAAAATAACGTTTGTCATATCCGTATGTGAAGCGTCCTGCCAATCCGATGTTTCTATACGGTAAAGATAACTGTAGATTATTGGCATTGCCATCCAGGTATTCACGCATTGTATAAACCATCAGTCCGGATACATTGTGTTTATCGGCAAACTCCCTGTTATACTGGATGGCACCTTCAAAGTACATGGTACTGTTTAATGTTTGAGGCTGTTTATTGTAGTCCAGATAATCTGTGCCACCGTCCGGATTAAGCGGAATCAACGTATAGTCATTGAGATTTGTTGTATTGGCTATCTGATAATAGAAAGGTTTGAAAGAGTGATTCACTTTTAATAAAGAATACCGGCTGACGTTAAACAAACCTCTGGCTGATAATCCTTTGGTGATAAAATCGAGATTTTGTTTTAGTTCAAACTGTGCGAACATATTTGAGCGGTCTCTCGTGGTGTATCCTTTTACCATTTCGGCATAGGGATTCAGGTAATCACCGGTATCGTAATTTCCAAAAAGGATGTGTTTGGTATATTCGTTAGCCTGGTCGGCCGGGTAGAAAGGCTGAAACAGCACCGGGTTAGCATGCATAGCTTTCTTGTATAATGCCGAACCGCCGTCTAGGGGGCCTGAGTAATCTTCAAAAGAACCATATAAGCGGACAATAGCTTCGGTCGTTTTAGTCAGGTTTACGTTTACATTGGCACGTAACAGATATTTGTCAATGCTGATATTGTTATTAAAATTGTTTCGTTTGTCCTCTTTAAGGATACCGTTATCTTTTGAGTAAGAGGCAGCGATATAATAGCGGGCTACTTTTCCGCCTCCGCTGATATTCAGGTTATATCTCTGATTGAAGGTATGGTTTTTAAATAACATATCTTGCCAGTCTATTGCCGGGTAACGCAAAGGGTCAAGTCCACGCTCGGTATTCATGATCTTTGCTGTCGAATAGGGCAGGGCAGCCATGGCGTCGCGTGTACGTACAGCTTCGTTGTGCAATCGCATGTAGGTGACGGGATCGGCTAATTTGATATGTTCGGTAGGTGTAGAATAAGAACCTTCCAAACGCAATTGTACGTGCACTTTGCCTTCTTTCCCTTCTTTGGTTGTAACCAGAATTACTCCGTTTGCTCCGCGGGCACCATATAGTGCTGTAGCATTTGCGTCTTTCATGATTGAAAAGCTGGCAATGTCATCAGTGGTCAGCCGGGAGAGTTCATCACTTGTCATTTCTACTCCATCGATTAATATGAGCGGGTTGGCTCTGCTTGACTTTCCGAATGTCGTTACGCCGCGGATGAAGAAGTCTGCATTGTCCTGTCCCGGTTCGCCGGTGCGTTGGTAAGAAATCAAACCGGCAATACGTCCGGCAAAGGAAGTGGTCAGGTTGCTGGAAGGTACTTTCAGGTCTGATGGCTTGATTGTGGAAACAGAGGCGATTACACTTTCTTTTCTCTGTTTCGCAAAGGCGACTACGGTGACTTCGTCCAGCAAGTCGGCTTTTTCTTTCAGTTTAATTGTGATATCATTTTGGTTTCCTACGGTGATGGTTTGCGATTCCATTCCTAAAAACTGAACGATGATTTTATCTGTAGGGGTTACTTCTATGGAAAAAGAGCCGTCTATGTCTGTTGTGACTCCGCGTGTACTGCCTTCGATGGTAATGGTTGCTCCGGGCAAGGGACTTTCAAGGTTATCCACTACCTTCCCTTTCAGCATTTTCTTTGCCGGAACGACAGTTTGCTCTTTATTCTGTTCTGCAACTACTTTTCTTTTTGAAATAACAATCTGCCGTTCATGGATTGAGTAAGTATTATCGGTATGCTCAAATAGCTTATCCAGAATGTTCTCGATTGTTTCATTCTTTACATTGATATTTATTTTCCTTTTCAGGTCGATATTCTTATCGTAATAAAAGAAAATGTATTTGCTTTTATTCTCTAATTCCTTGAGGACATCTTTCAATGTACAGTTAGTCATATTGATTGAAAGATTGGAGGATTGCAGATTGACCTTTTCTGTACCATATGTACCGATCGTTGTGCACAATAACAATGCGAATAGTTTTATAAACAGAGGAAGCCGGATGTTTCTAATCTCTTTTATAAATGTGCTTTCAATGAATGCCATGTATATATTGATTTTAAAGTTAAACTGTTGTTTCTTGTAAATACTTGATTGTATGAAAAGGCAAACACATAGTATAGGTATGCCTGGTTTTATAAGGTATATTTCATAGGCTATATGGATATAAGTGATTAATTAGGGATTACTTAAATCGCGATCTATATTTCTCAAGTAGTACTTCTTTGTATTATTCTTGCCTGTAAGAAACCGAATAGACATTTTTGTCCGTTGCATAGCGGATAGGGGCGGTATTTATCAATGCATCGAGAACTTTGTTCAGATCATCTTTTAAATCTAGCTTTCCGCTGCACCGTATCATTTCGATTTCTTTTTTATGGTATTTGATCTCTTTTCCATAATACCGACTCAATCTGTCTAAAATGGATGGAAGCTGTTCGCTTTCGAAGATGTACCATCCTTCTACCCAGGAAATGTACTGTGTAATGTCAGTCTGTTCGATATTTATTTGCCCATTCTTATATTGGAACAGGTCATTGGGAGTCAGAGCGGCCAATTTCTTTTTGTCCGAGATAATTTCAACACTTCCTTCGACTAAGGCTACGGCCTGCCGGTCGTCCTCTTCGTAGGCGGTTATATTGAAAGTAGTTCCCAATACTTTAATATCTATTTTGTTTGTTTTCACAATGAAAGGACGGCTTTTGTCCGGACTGACTTGCAGGTATGCTTCTCCGTCTATATATATTTCCCTCTGTTTGGCCTCGAATTGTTCCGGATATACTACACGACTGCCGGAATTTACCCAAAGCACAGTACCGTCGGAGAACGTCAGGGTAGAACGCCTTCCCTTGGGTACAATTAACTGGTTGATTTTATGGAGCAGCGCAACATCTTTCTCCTTTTGCGGGGTTGCACTGTTTTCCTGTTTGAGCTTTTTGTCGTTGATGTGGATATTTCCTTTTTGGTCATATTGTATATCTATCTTTTTATTGTTTATTGAGATGTACTCGTTGTTTGCTAATACTAACTGTACATCGCTGACTACTGAATCAGGCTTTATGGATTGGGCAATCATGAACAACTCGTTATTTTCTTTATTTCTTTCCCAGACATAAAAAATGCTACTGGCTATCAGTAATGCAAACGAGGCGGCAATGATTAACTTATATAATGGTTTTGCCTTATGGGAAATAGACATTCTGTTTGTATTTTCTATCCGTTCCCATACCTCTGAAAGTTCAGATGAGGACATTCTTCTTTTTCTCACTTGCATGCTCCGTAGAAAGTATATGGCTGTCATCATCTCTTCTTTGTCGATGATTCCGTCGGTTACTTGTATTTCCCAGAACAGTTCGGTTTCTTCCGTTGGGTGCAGTATGGAGTTGATAAAGAAATCATCTTCCAATAATTGTTCTGCTTTATAGTTTGTATAATTGGTTTTCATGTAAATATCCTTTATAGATGGTTTGCTGTATTAACGGGCTCGTTTGTAGTTTATACTCAATTTTGAGAGAAAATAATACTCTATAAGATAAGAAAGCTGATGAGAATGAGCTGGATAATAATTGATAAGTAGACTTTTGATTCAGCGAAGGTTTCTCGTAGCTTTTTTATCGATCGTTGAATGAGATTGAGTATAGACTGATAGTTCATTTGCATAATTTCACCAATTTCATCGTAAGTCAGATTTTTCATATATTTGTAGTATAGAACTTCCTTTTGGCGTGGAGTCAGTGATTCTAACATTTGACGGATTTTTCTTGATTGATAGTGCAGTTCTTCCTGGCGGATTATTTTATCTTCAATCGTATACTCCGGTGAGAAAACAGGCTCAATGGTATCGTTGTGGAACAGCTCTTTCTTTTTGTCGAAAACATCGAACAGATAGTTTTTCATGGCCTTGAGGAGATACAGCCTGATATTATCGACTTGTGAGAGTTTCTTCCGGTTACGGTGTATTTTTACAAATACATCGTGCAGGCAGTCTTTTACCAACTCACTGTTAGCAGTGAAGAGCATACCATACGAATACATATCTTGCGCATATAATTTATATATGTACAGATAGGCTTTCTCGTCACCTTCAAGGAACTGATTCCACAAAGCGAAATCTTCTTCTTGTTTCATCATAGAATTAATTAATATTACCTTATAATGAATATAAGCATTGTATTTCTTTGCGTATATAACGGGACGTTTTTTGAAATATACTCATTTAGAGGAAGAAATGCAAAAAAAAGATCAGGAACTTATAATAAAAGGAGGGATGAACTTGCAGATATCCGATTTGATAATGAAAAGTTTCGCGTCCGGATAAAAAGAGACTGTATCTTCTTCATGTCTCTCTTGTTTCTATAAGAAGGAAGAAGAGAGCGAAGAAGGAGCGATTTATCATTTTGACAATTTGTATTTTCTGTTGGCTGAGAGTGTGTTATATCCGTCCAGCAACCTCTACGCACCAAAGCAAGCAAACGAAAAGCCGCAAATGACAGGCTGATAGTATAATATCGAAATGTTTACATTTTTTTAGGTTGAAATATCTACGCCAAAGCACACTTATAAGTCTTCGTCATGAAGCAAACAAGTGTTTTGTCTGTAAGTAGTAAGTCTTTTACCCGTAAGTAGTAAGTGTTTTACTTATAAGTAGTAACTCTTTCACCCATAAGTAGTAACCCTTTTTTGCATAAATTGCCCGGAAATGCGGAAGAATATGCGAAAATAGGGTATTCTTATTCTTTATTTATTCGCCGAATACTCTGGAATGCAACTTTATTAAAAGACATGCGTTAGATTAATCGGGCATATAGCGTTAATTTGATACGGAAAGTTGTAAATTACTAACTAATCTGCCAGCCACTTCCACACAGGAATCACTTTTATGCTTATTCCATCCTGCTCAATAGTTTCTTCCTGATCTTTGCTGATAATCAAAGCAGTACTTATGTTCATGAAGCGGGAAAGGCTGACAAGGGCATTGACTTCCCTGTTTCGCGTCTGCTCGTCGCGGAGAGAATAGGAAACTTGAATAGCCAGCCCGGCGTCGGGAACTACGAAATCTACTTCTACATTCTTATTGTAATAAAAGAGTGCTTCTCCATATTGTTTATAGAGATGGATAGCTACAATATTTTCAAGTAGTTTGGTTTCCGGCTGGAAGAGGAATAGGTTGAGGATGCCGTTGTCGTAGAAATAATGTTTCTTTGTTCCTTCTCTCTGTGGGATGGAATCATTGAAATTACAGAGAGAGAAGATGAGATAAGCGTCGTGCAGATAACCTAAATAGCTGGAGATTGTTTCGCGGGTCACTTTGCTTCCATCTCCTTGCAAGATGTTCTGTAGCCTTTTGATGGCTGTTGGTTGAAGTACACTATCGGCCAGCTTACGTACTAACAGACGCAGGCTTTGTTCATTTCTTACATTGTTTCTTATGACAATGTCCGAATAGAGTATTTTTTGATATAAGGAGGTGAGCCAGGCGCGCTTGTCTGTGTAGCAGAAACTTTCGGGCAGGCCTCCATTGTAGAAGTAACCTTCGAACAGGCGCACTACGTCGGTCCTGATGGGAGCCAGATGCCAGTGGGCATCCAGTGTAATATGGTGATATTCCAGATATTCCGTGAAACTGAAGGGGTATATTTCCTGCATCAAGTATCGTCCCCCCAATGTAGAGGCTATTTCACGGCTGAGCATATGGGCATTGCTACCCGTGATGAAAACCCGTCTTTTCTCATCTGCCAGTCGGCGTGCGAAGTGTTCCCATCCTTCTACGTTCTGTATTTCGTCCAGAAAGATGATAGGCTCGAAGGCGAACATCTCTTTGTAACATTCTACAATCAGATGAAGTTCTTCCTTTTTAATATCCGTAATGCGTTCGTCCTCAAAGTTAATGAAGAGAATTTCTTGTTTACTATGTCCATCTTTTAGCAGTTGCAGTATATGCTGGTAGAGCATATAGGTTTTGCCGGCACGACGGATACCTACAAATACATAATTACCATTTTCCTCAATGGATATTTTGCGGGGCAATAGCTTCACTTGGCTGATGAACTCTTGCTGGTTCAGAATGATTTGTTTGATGATGTCTTTTTCCATACTTCAGCTTGCTTGATATGCAAAGATAGGAAATAATTCTATAAAATGCATATTTTGCTTGAAATATGTCTTCTATGGAAGTCATAATAGAAAGGAAATATGTCTTGTATAGTCTTTGTACTTATTGGTTGTATAAGGATCAGAGACATTTGAAAACAAAAAAGGGAAGCTTTTTAACGGCTTCCCTTCTTTAATGCTTTGCTGCAAGTAACGGATTACTTACGCAGACCGAGCTCTTTAACGATGGCACGATATCTTGCGATGTCGCGATCCTTCAGGTAGTTCAGCAACGCACGGCGTTTTCCTACCAACATTGTCAAGGCTCTTTCAGTACTATAATCTTTTCTGTTGAGCTTCAGGTGCTCAGTCAGGTGGGAAATACGGTATGAAAACAAAGCTATCTGGGCCTCAGCTGAGCCAGTATCAGTGTTAGACTTTCCGTACTTGCCAAAGATTTCTTGCTTTTTAGCAGCGTCTAAATACATAACTTTTAATTAAATTGATATATTAATATTCTCTTAAAGAGGCTGCAAAGATAGAGATAATCTTTTATACTGCAATGATATTCAATGAAATTTTTCTCTTGCTGCAACTATATCTAATGCAAAATTCGTACCTTTGCACCCAAATATATAGGTATTGTATGCAAAATATTAGAAACATTGCAATCATTGCCCATGTTGACCATGGGAAAACGACGCTTGTCGATAAGATGCTCTTGGCAGGAAATCTTTTCCGCAGTAATCAGAGCACAGGTGAATTAATGCTGGATAACAACGACTTGGAACGTGAGCGAGGGATAACGATCCTTTCTAAAAACGTTTCTATCAATTACAAAGGAACAAAAATCAATATCATTGATACTCCGGGACACAGCGACTTCGGAGGTGAGGTGGAACGTGTGTTGAATATGGCGGACGGATGTATCCTGTTGGTGGATGCTTTCGAAGGTCCGATGCCCCAGACACGTTTCGTGTTGCAGAAAGCTCTGCAGATTGGTCTGAAACCCATTGTTGTAGTGAACAAGGTAGACAAACCAAACTGTCGTCCGGAAGAGGTATATGAAATGGTGTTCGACCTGATGTTCAGTCTGAATGCTACAGAGGATCAGCTGGATTTCCCCGTTATCTACGGTTCTGCAAAGAACAACTGGATGAGTACGGACTGGAAGACTCCTACTGATAATATCTTCGCATTGCTGGACTGTATTGTAGAGAATATACCGGCTCCCACGCAGTTGGAAGGTACTCCGCAGATGCTTGTAACTTCTCTGGATTATTCTTCTTATACCGGACGTATTGCCGTAGGTCGTGTACATCGTGGTACGCTTAGAGAGGGTATGAATGTATCTTTGGCCAAGCGTGATGGAAGTTTTGTGAAATCCAAAATCAAGGAACTGCATACATTTGAAGGTATGGGACGTGCGAAGGTATCGGAAGTTTCTTCCGGTGACATCTGTGCGTTGGTAGGTATCGAAGGCTTTGAAATCGGTGATACGATCTGCGACTTTGAAAACCCGGAAGCATTGCCACCTATCGCTATTGACGAACCGACTATGAGTATGTTGTTCGCCATTAATGATTCTCCTTTCTTCGGCCGTGATGGTAAGTTCGTGACTTCTCGTCACATTCACGACCGTCTGATGAAGGAACTGGATAAGAACCTTGCTCTGCGTGTGCGTAAGAGTGAGGAAGATGGTAAATGGGTGGTTTCCGGTCGTGGTGTACTCCATCTTTCCGTATTGATTGAGACTATGCGCCGCGAAGGTTATGAACTTCAGGTAGGTCAGCCACAGGTTATCTTCAAGGAGATTGACGGTGTGAAATGTGAGCCGATTGAAGAGCTGACTGTGAATGTGCCCGAAGAATATGCCAGCAAGATTATTGATATGGTAACCCGTCGTAAGGGTGAAATGGTGAAAATGGAGAATGCAGGCGAACGTGTGAACTTGGAATTCAATATGCCGTCACGTGGTATCATTGGTCTGCGTACGAATGTACTGACTGCTTCTGCCGGTGAAGCTATCATGGCACACCGTTTCAAAGAATACCAACCGCATAAGGGAGATATCGAACGTCGTACCAACGGCTCTATGATTGCCATGGAAACAGGAACGGCTTTTGCTTATGCTATTGATAAATTACAGGATCGTGGTAAATTCTTTATCTTCCCGCAAGAAGATGTGTATGCCGGACAGGTGGTAGGTGAACACTCTCACGATAATGACTTGGTAATTAACGTTACGAAATCCAAGAAGTTGACGAATATGCGTGCTTCCGGTTCGGATGATAAAGTTCGTCTGATTCCACCCGTACAGTTCTCACTGGAAGAGGCTTTGGAATATATCAAGGAAGATGAGTACGTAGAGGTTACGCCAAAGGCGATGCGTATGCGTAAAGTGATTCTGGACGAAATAGAACGTAAGCGTGCAAATAAGAACTAAAGTTGTTTGTAAATAGATAGAGAAGGAGTGCTTCACTGTAATGGTGGCACTCCTTTTCATTTATACGTTACTTACAGGAAATGATTAATCTATAAATCTGATCTTTTCTGCATTTCTAGGTTTAGCAGAGGGAGTTTCATCCGGATAACCGAATGCGATGCAATAGAGTAATTGATATCCTTCGGGAATATCCAGCTTCTTCAGATATTCGGCTGCTTCCGGTGTTGATGTCATGAATCGTGTCGGCCCGCCAAGGCAACAGGAGCCTATGCCCATAGACCAGGCTGAAAGAATCATATTTTCGCCCAACAGGCCACAGTCTATTTGCGACAGGTCATAAGACTTGTCATTGGCAATAAACACTACGGTAGAGGCATTGCGGAACATATTCTTGAAATTAGGATCTTCCGCTGCTTTAGGATTCTGCTTTTTGTAAACTTCAGTAATACCGTTGATGAATTCCGGATTATCCACTACCCGTATTTCCCAGGATTGTTTGTTTTGTCCGTTAGGAGCATTGATACCGCAGTTCAGTATAATCTGCATTGTATCGCGGTTTACCGCTTGCGGTTTGTACTTACGAATACTGCGGCGTGACATCATGTTTTCAATCACCGCATTCTCTTTACTTTCATTTGCACATGTGGCTTCATTCTCTTTTTGTACTTGCGTACCGCATCCGCAGAGCAACAACAGGCTGACACCTGCCAACATCAATTTGATACTTTTCATATTGCTTTGTTTAATATTGGTTTTCGCAAAGCTAACAAAAAAAGCGTAGTAATGAAGTAGTTACTTGGAAAAAAGAACCTTTTTTATATTAAGCCTTCCAGCTCTTTTTTCACCAACCAGTATCCGACTTGTGCTTCGGATATACCTTCAAGCAGTTGGTAAGGACATATGAATTGGTCATCCTCAATTCTTGAATCCATATAATAGAAACAGCATGTATTATCTTTTTCGAAATGTTTGGCATATTCTAGAATGTGAGTCGATATAAGGAAGGAACAATGTGGATATTTTCTGAGTAATTCATTTACAGCAATAGAGGCTTCAAAAGCATCCTGTGCATTTGTTCCTCGGAACATTTCATCCAGTATTATCAGGCATCGTTTGCCGGATTTCGCTTTTTGGAGTACTTCTTTTATCCGCAGAATCTCCGCCATAAAATGACTCCTGCCATCGCGCAGGGAGTCTGGAAGATTGATGGAGGTATAGATCCCATCGAATACAGGGCTGGTCATTGAACGGGCGGGAACTGGCAATCCGCAGTGTGCCAGCCATACAGAGATGGTAATAGCTTTGAGGGTAGTTGATTTACCTGCCATGTTAGAACCTGTGAGGATACATATATTATTACCGTTCGTCATCTTCCAATCATTCATCCGTCCTCCTTCGGTAAATGGATGTACAAAGCCCGTGATGGACAAATCCATTGCTTCAGTCATCTCCGGGCGGCAGCAGAAACCTTTGCTGATTGCTATGCGGTGTGCAGTACGGCATACATCCAGTATATAAATATGGGAAAGCAGCCCTCTTATCAATTCTAAGTGGATACAGCGGAACAGATAATCGTACTTATCGATGATATAGCTGGAAGGGGATTTTTCTTTTTTATAGAGTTCGACTACTTCTTTCAACTCGCTACTATATATCGTGTATTGAATGCTCTGTGCCAGTTCTTTTAGAAGTAAAGGGGCATTTTCCGGGAGATTTGTTCGTAATGATTCCAGTTGATTTAACAATCGGATAGTCAAAGTAACACCTCGTTTAATGACATAACGTTGAGCATCGTGTCTTAATAGACGGTCGAAGGCTGATGTTAGCGAAACTAAAATATTAGGTCTTCTGATCTGGTCGCGATATTCCAAATAATATTCGATGAAGTCAAGTTCTTCTTCATCCAGGGGGAGCTCGGGTAGTTCCTGCCAGGCGATTGCCTCTTGCCTTTTCCGTATAACGGATATGTCATTCAGGGGAGAGGTGATCCAATCGAGCATCAGGCGTTTCCCGTTTTTGGTCTCTGTTTTGGAGAATAAAGAGTAGAGGGGATATTCGTCATATATTCCTTCTGTAATGCTCAAGTCGGCTTGCGTTTGCTTGTCCGTATCTAGATAAGTCATATTCTTAGGTATTACGTATAGCGCAAAAGTAGGAAAATAATCATGAAGAACAAGTGAAACGGATAAAAACAAAAAAAGCAGCTCTTGATTACCAAGAGCTGCTTTCGCATATATATCTAAACCGGTTTTATTCAGATTAGAGCTTCGGACCAGCAGCAACCAGTGCTTTACCGGCTTCATTGCCAGTGAACTTAGCGAAGTTCTTGATGAAACGGCCAGCCAAGTCTTTTGCTTTTTCTTCCCACTTGCAAGCACATTCGTAAGTGTCGCGCGGGTCAAGGATCTTCGGATCTACGTTAGGCAATTCAGTCGGAACAACGAAGTCGAAGAAAGGAATAACCTTGGTCGGAGCCTTGTCGATAGAACCGTCAAGGATAGCGTCGATGATACCACGGGTATCTTTGATAGAGATACGTTTGCCGCTACCGTTCCAACCTGTGTTAACCAAGTATGCCTTAGCACCAACTTTATTCATCTTCTTAACCAGTTCTTCTGCATATTTAGTCGGGTGCAGTGACAAGAAAGCAGCACCGAAGCAAGCAGAGAATGTCGGAGTCGGTTCAGTGATACCACGTTCTGTACCAGCCAACTTAGCAGTGAAACCAGACAGGAAGTAGTACTGAGCTTGTTCCGGGTTCAGGATAGATACCGGAGGCAATACACCGAAGGCGTCAGCAGACAGGAAGATTACCTGATGAGCGTGAGGACCTTTAGAAACCGGCTTAACAATGTTGTTGATGTGATAGATAGGATAAGAAACACGAGTGTTTTCTGTTACGCTCTTGTCTGTAAAGTCGATCTTACCATCGGCGGCAACCGTTACGTTCTCTAACAGAGCGTCACGTTTGATAGCATTGTAAATATCGGGTTCGCTGTCTTTATCCAAGTTGATAACCTTAGCATAGCAACCACCTTCGTAGTTAAATACACCTTCGTTATCCCAGCCGTGTTCGTCGTCACCGATCAACTTACGTTTCGGGTCAGTAGACAAAGTAGTCTTACCTGTACCTGACAGACCGAAGAAGATAGCAGAGCTAGTTCCTTCCATATCCGTGTTAGCAGAGCAGTGCATAGAAGCGATACCACGAAGCGGGTTCATGTAGTTCATGATAGAGAACATACCTTTCTTCATTTCACCACCGTACCAAGTATTCAGAATAACTTGTTCGTTAGTCTTCAGGTTGAATACAGTAGCTGTTTCAGAGTTCAGACCCAGTTCCTTGTAGTTGTCAACCTTAGCTTTAGAAGCATTGAAAGATACGAAGTCAGGTTCACCGTAGTTAGCAAGTTCTTCAGCTGTCGGGCGGATGAACATGTTAGTTACGAAGTGAGCTTGCCAAGCAACTTCCATGATGAAACGTACTTTCAAACGAGTAGCAGGGTTAGCACCGCAGAAAGTATCAACAACGAACAGACGTTTGCCGCTCAATTCTTTTACAGCCTTAGCTTTCAAGTCAGCCCAAGCTTCTTCAGAGCAAGGTTTGTTGTCGTTTTTGTATTCGTCAGAAGTCCACCATACAGTGTTTTCGCTGGCTTCATTCTTAACGAAGAATTTATCTTTAGGAGAACGACCGGTATAAATACCTGTCATAACATTTACAGCACCCAGTTCAGTTACCTGACCTTTTTCAAAACCTTCCAAACCTGGTTTGGTTTCTTCTGCGAACAGTACATCATAAGACGGATTGTGGATGATTTCCTTCACGTCTTTGATACCGTACTTGCTTAAATCTAAATTTGCCATTTCTTTTAATGATTTAAAATTTTGGTATTTGGTTTATTAATCTCTTGCTAATATCTTTTTACCTTCTCTTTTCAAGGGGAAATTGGTATGAATTGGGTTATCTTCCAAACAGTCCCTTGTTTTTCGCGTACAAAAGTAGTATTTTCTTTCGAAACAAACACCTGATTAGAGAAATTTTTCTTTAATGAGAAGTCTTTTATAACTCCATAACAATATCTGCAAACTGAATGTTGCAAATTGCACAAGAAATCGTTTACTTTGCGCATATAAATTCAAATTACATCATGAAAATTATCAATTTTGCCGAGACAAACTCCATCCTGAACCAGTATGTTGCCGAGATCCGGGATGTACAAGTACAAAGCGACCGCCTTCGCTTCCGTCGAAACATTGAACGCATCGGGGAAATTATGGCGTATGAAATGAGTAAGGACTTTGCTTATTCTTTGAAGAATATCCAGACTCCTCTGGGGATAGCACCTGTGCAGACCCCGGATAATCAGCTGGTATTAAGTACCATTTTGCGTGCCGGATTACCTTTTCATCAAGGTTTTCTAAGCTACTTTGATGGTGCGGAAAATGCTTTTGTTTCTGCTTACCGAAAGTATAAGGATACGCTGAAGTTTGATATTCATATTGAGTACATCGCTTCACCACGCATCGATGGAAAGACACTGATTATTACCGACCCTATGCTGGCAACGGGTAGTAGTATGGAACTGAGCTATCAGGCTATGCTGACGAAAGGGCACCCGTCGGAGATACATGTCGCTTCCATTATTGCCAGCCGTCAGGCTGTGGAACACATTGCTGAAACATTTCCTGAAGACAAGACTACAATATGGTGTGCTGCCATCGATCCGGAGATAAACGAGCATTCATATATCGTTCCGGGGTTAGGGGATGCAGGAGATTTGGCATTCGGCGAAAAAGAATAGATATTATCAAGCTGCTTACTGCCAATCTTCAGAAATTGGTGGTAAGCAGAATGAATAAAATCTGAGTTAGATATCCCGCAAATAGTTTTCCAGTGTAACATCTTGCCCGAGTTGCATCTTCTTACGAATTCTGTATCGGCCTGTATTTATTGTTTCCGGTAAGACGGAAAGCATTTGTGCTATTTGTTTTGTTTCCATACCGGTGCGTACATATGCACATAAACGTAGTTCATTTTCCGATAAATTGGGATGAATGGAACATAATTTCTTAAAGAAATCGGGGTGTACTTCTTCAAAATGATGTTTGAAAAACATCCATTCGTCTTCTGTATCCAAGTGTGATTTAATTTGTTGTTTTAGCGTTCTTCCTCCTGGCGTAGACAGTTCTTTACTACCTTCCAGTTCCTCTATTTGCTTTAATAAACCTTTTAGAACCCGATTCTTTTCAATAGAGATCATGGAGTTGGACGTCAATTCCCTATTTTTTAGATCTAACTCCATATGATATTTTTCATTTTGTAATTGTTGGCGTTGAAGGCGTTCGTTTAGTTCGCGATTTTCTGCTTCTTTCAGTTGCTTAGCAATCTTTTCCTTTTTTCGTGACAACCAGAATATATAACCAATAATGCAGCAAATCATTAAACCTATTAAGAAGCTGGCTATGGTTAATTTTTTATGGAGTTCGATACGCTCGGAAGCTTCATGCAATTCATTCTCATATTGTTCAATTGCCATTTTCATTTCATACTGATTGATTTCATTTGATTTGGCATACCCGGTTGTTTCTTCTTTATATTGCAAATACTGTTTTAGGTACTGATAAGCACTGTCGGGTAAGTTTTTCCTATCATATATTTCTGCAAGGCCATATAAAGTGTGAATGGCTGAAAAGGCATCCTTGTTGGCCTCAGCAGAATGGCGTGCTTTTTGAAAATAAAAAAGAGCAGAATCTTTCTCATTCTTATAAATGTATAATGCTCCCATATTAATGAGAGTATAAGTTTGTGATGTTTTACTTGTGATTTTTTGAGCGGTTTTATATGCTTCGCGCGCGTACTTTTCTTTATCAGGCAGAGTTTGCGAAACAAAATAGAGTGAGGTCAGCACATCGGTTCTGAAAGGAAGGTCTTCTTGCGCTATTCTCTCATCGAGTAAAGCAGTCAATATCTCTATGCCTTTTTGTGGGTGTCCAAGATGATATTGACTAATTCCTATATTGTGTCGATTCTTAATCTTATCATCAATGAATCCACCTTTCTTGAATATTTCGTCGGCTTGCAGATAATATTTATATCCTTCTTGGTATTCTCCGATTCTTCTCATAATCGAACCTATATTGACATATGTATAACCAAGACTATATAAATCATTTATGGATTTAAAGTAATTTTCTTGTCTCTTAAATGTGCGATAAGCTTGTGGGTATTTGTTATGTTTTGCCAAAAGCATTCCCTTAACGAAGAAAATACGGGCGTGATCATAAGTGTAATTAACGGAATCTACTTTTTCTAATGCTTCTTCTATAAGGGTTTCTGTTTCTTCTGTATTTGTTTCAAATTTCAGCCAGGCATCCCAATATAAGGCACGCGCTTGCAGGTCTCTATTGTTTTTTAGATTTGCTATCTGGTACATGCGTGTGACAAGTGGATAAAACTGCATTCGTTCATTATTCTTATAGTCCACCAGTTCGAGTTGCTTTCCTAAAGAGTCAAAAGAAGCATCGATAGGTTTCCATCGATATGAATTACTTCCTAAAACAGATTGTTGTAATAAGAATATACATAAATATATTAAAAATGCATTTTTCATGCTACAAAGATAACAAAAAAGGGTTTTGTACATCATTTGTCTATTCGGTTTTTTTCGATGAAATGGGGTCTTCCATTAATTTTGCCTATTATTGTTTAACGATCTCAAAGGAGTATTCTCTCTTTGGGAATAAAATGATTGCTTATGGGAAATATTACTTTTAAAATGTTTTTTCTGCTGACTGCATTGTTGGGTTACAACTTTGCTATGGCGCAGACGGGGGCTCCTCATACTCTAAGAGGAGAAAGTCAGGTTGCAAGTGTATCATTGAATTGGAAAAGTCCAGCCGAGGCTAAAACAATGCAATGGCATAATGATACACCTTATAACGGTGTGAGCGGAGTAAGCTTGAATGGGGAGATTCCTGTTCTTTATATTGCTAACCGTTTTGATAAGGATGATCTTAAAGAATATAAAGGTTCAGTAATTGATGCCATCTCATTTTGTAATTACAGTGCAGTGCTTGAGGTTAGCCTTTTACTGTATGAGAATGATAAAGTAGTACGTGAACAGAAGGTGAATCTTGAGAATCTGAAACTGAAAGAAATGCAGACTATCAAGTTGGACGAACCTTATACTGTGCGTGACGATGTAGAATTGACTGTAGCTGCTAAATTTGTTCATGGTACGAACCTTACTTTTGTTGGCATTATGGACCGCGTACCAGATGTTACGGGCAAGGGTGACTTATATTCGTATGATGGAAAGAATTGGAAAAACGTGGTGAAAGGTAATTTCCTGGTATCTGCTCATATTGATATACCTGCTGCAGGAGAACCTGACGGATATAATGTATATCGTGGCGATACCAAAGTAAATACAGCTTTGTTGACAGAAAAAGCTGCCTTTTTGAAAGACGAACCTAAGGGTACTTATGACTACTGTGTGTCGGCTGTTTATGGTGACAAGGAAGAAAAGTCATTCCCCTTGTCATTGACCAATATTCCTGTAGAGGATGCTCGCCCAATTGCAGTGGACGTAAGAGCTGCGGTTAATGGTTTAAATGCGACGTTGAGTTGGAAATCTCCGATTCTTGCTGATAAAACATTGACTTGGAGTAATGGGGAAAAAGGTAAGGCCATGGGAGGAACTTCCGGTACAGTGCGTAAAATATGGGCAGTAAATGCATTTTCCAGTGATGAATTGGCTTCTTATGCTGATCATAAAATTACAGCCATTAATGTTATGCTGAATTCTGCAGTAACGGAAATGCGTTTGGTGATTCTTGAGAATAGTAAAATTGTATATTCTCAGCAGGTGTCAGCTGAAGAAATTGCTGCACTGGAAGTGCATAAATGGGCTAAAATGGCTTTAACAACTCCGTACGTTATTGATCCGAGTGCAGAATTGTCTTATGGTTATTATGTGGTTCATGCAGCAGATCTTTTCCCTGGGTTGTTGGATAGTGGACCGGCTATTTCCGGTGCATGCTTTATTTCAACTTCTACGGCAAAATCTGATTTTGATACTACAGTGCCCAGTTGGACTAATATTGAGGCAGCAGCTAATGCAAACTGGATGCTAAGTGCTGATGTGGAAGCTCAGAGTGAGATTAAGACTCCGGTAGTGAAAGACTATACCGTATATCGTGATGGTGTGGAAGTCAAATCCGGAATAACAGGTTTAACTTATACGGAGGAATTAGCTCCAGGTACATATACTTATACAGTTGTGGCAAATTATGCAGATGGTCTTTCTTCAAAGGCTTCCGCTTCTGCTACAGCTACAGTTGAATTGCCGGCTGAATATGTACGTCCTACCTTTACCGAAACTGATTTCGATAAAGGAAAGTTGTCTTTGAAATGGGATGTATATACGGATTTGCCTATGGAATTGAAACATTATGGTGAACCCAAGTATAAATGGGGTATGACCAATGATGGAAAAGATGTGGATCTTTATGTCGGAGCACAATTTACCAAAGAAGAGTTGGCTCTTTATGCAGATTATGAGATAACAGGTGTTAATCTGTACTTAACGGATGATGTTAAGGAGCTGAAAGTTGTGCTGTGCTCTGCCAATAAGAAAATCTTAGCTTCTAAGACTGCTACTTCTATCAAAACAGGTGAAATGTTTAGTGTTGCATTCGATGAGCCGGTAGCTGTACCTGTAGGAAGTTCTATTTATGTGGGATACTTTGTTCTGTTTGCTGATGGAAAAGAACCTATTGCTGCTGATGCCGGTCCACGTGTGACTGGAGGTGATATGCTTAGTTTGGATGGAACAACTTGGGTTGCTTACAGCCGGATCGATGCAGAATTTAATAGTAACTTTGTAGTAGGAGCACAGGTACGTTTGAAAGGTTCACAAAAGGCTGCTACGACTACACTTAGAAAGACAGCACCTGTTAATAATCAAATGGTTCCGCTTGAAAGAATGTCAGGCAGATCATTCTCTGACTTGAAATCGGCAACAGCCTTTGGGGTAAATGGTGTTGTTGCGACTCGTGCAACTGATAATAAGCCTACTATAAAGAACTTCCGTGTTTATTGTAACGGTTCATTGGCTACTGAAACAGAAGATCCGGAGTATACTGCAACGTTGAACTACGGTAAGTATGAATATGCTGTATCCGCTGTTTATACAAATGGATGGGAATCCGCTCTTTCTGATACTTATACTGTTGAATACAAGCAACCTAATCTTGCACCTGCTCCTTACGGTTTGAGCGGTACATTAGAGAATAAGAATCTGACTTTGACATGGCAATCGCCTGAAGCTGCTAATGAAATGAACTATCAAGATAAGACATCCGGTAGTAAAGCAATTGGATTGACTAGGAGTAGCGGGGTATATGGATACTTTGTAATTGCTTATGATGCTGATGATTTGGTTGATCAGGTAGGTAAATATATAACTCACATTAAATATAGTTTGAGTGATGTTTATTTGCAGACTTCTGCCATAGCTGTCTTTTATGATCGTAATTTAGTTTATGAACAAGAAGTTGATGTGAAGACTCTGGTAGCAGGAGAAAATGTTGTTCGTTTGGATAAACCGGTAGTAATTCCGGCTGGTCATGAAGTTTGTGTAGGATATTATGTTAGCCACATTAATGGAGTGAAGCCCAATATGACAGATGAAGGACCGGCAGTGGATGGAAAAGGTAATCTGATTACTACCGATGGAACTACTTGGAGAACGTTGAAGTCTATGAATAAGGATTTGGATTACAACTGGCGAATTTCTGCAGTTCTGCAGGATGCCGATAAGCAAGCTGTTACCCGTGCAGAAGAACCTGCTACAACTTATAATCTTTACATTGACGGTACACTCTTGAAAGAAGGTATTCAAGCTACTAATTATACAGTAGAAAATGCAGCAGACGGTTCATATACAGTAACTGCGGTAGTTGGCGGTGTAGAAACGGCTGCATCTAATGCTGTAATTGTAGGTGTACCGACAGGTATTGATAAAGTGGAAGATGGCAGTGCGAAAGCATATTATGACAGCCAACTTCAGAAAGTAGTATTACCAGAGGTGGGAACTGCTTATATCTACTCTGTTAGTGGTACTCTGATAAAGCAAGTTATGAATGTTGAGTTTGTAGATATGTCGGATTTGCCGGCTGGAGTATATGTTGTACGAGGGGTACTTACCAGTGGAGAACAAATGATTAAAGTCCTTAAATAAGAATGTTAATAGATTGACAATGGAGGTTGAATAAGCCTTCCTCTCTAACGATTAAAAGTTCTCTCTACTCTTTGGGGTATGAGGGAACTTTTTTTTATACGTTGGGAGAAGAATTTTAGTCATTCTTGCCGCAATTACGTTTTATAATGGTGGCCTGAAAGGCTTTTTTACTGGAGAGGAATAGGTTGTATTCACATGATCCATTCCAGATAGTTCTCCGGTGTAATGATCACAGTTTCTTTTATTGGATAGTTATTCAAGAAAGGAGACGGAAAGGTCGTTTGGCGTTTATTGGGATTCCACTTCATTTCAAAAGCAGTGAATTTGCCGTCTGCTTCTTCAATATAGTCTATCTCTTGCTGCTGCGTGGTTCTCCAAAAGAAACTTTTGGCATAATTCCCTTTATAATGATTTGCTTTGATACGTTCACTGATGAAGAAGTTTTCCCATAAAGCACCTGTATCTTGGCGGAGGGATAATGGTGCAAAATTCTGAATGACTGCATTGCGAATACCATTATCATAGAAATAAATCTTCTTGCCTTTTTTTAATTCTGTTCGTAAGTTACGGTTGAAAGCATTCAGACGGAAGATGACGTAGCACTTTTCCAATAAGTCGATATATTTTTCTACCGTTTTGTTGTCGGTGCCGATGGTTTGTGCTACTTCATTGTAGGATACTTCGTTACCTGTTTGCAGGGCAAGAGCGATAAGTAGCTTTTCCAGTAATACGGGACGGCGTATCTCATTTATAGCCAGCAGATCTTTGTATAGGTAGCTGTTGGTTATATTCATTAATAGTTCTTTGGCTTCATCGGCATGATTGATAATATCTGGATAAGAGCCATATATGAGTCGGGATTCAAACATCTGTTTGACAGCCAAGAGACCTTGGGTATCATATAACTCTGCCGTAGAAATGGGATAGAGGTGATATTCGTATTTGCGTCCGGTAAGAGGTTCGTTCAAATTGCTTTGTAATTCAAAAGAAGAAGAGCCGGTAACTAGAAGTTGTACATTGACGAAATTGTCTGTAATGCGTTTTAAGGTTAAACCTATTTCCGGCACTCGTTGCGCTTCGTCTATTACAACGATTGTGTTGCTACCAATCAGCATTTTTAGTTCGGGGGTGTTGATGTTGGTCAACATCTCTTTTACTTCCGGTTCATCACAATTTAGTGTCAGTACTGCCTCTTTTCGCTCCTTAATGATTTGATTGAATAATGTACTTTTCCCTACTTGTCTTGCACCAATTAGGATGATGGCCTTTCCTTTGAATAGATTGCCTTCGATTACCGATTGAAGTTTTCTGTGTATCATCTTTTCGTCTTATTTGATTTCAGGACAAATTTAAGCTTTAAAAGTTTAAATCCCAAATGTTAGTATAATATTTGGGATTATAATCCTAAATATTAGCATAATATTTGGGAATATTCATTCCTAGTTGCGAAGAAACCTCATTATCGTTACTATTTTATAGAATAACGGTAATGAGGCTTTTATCAGAAAGAAGTATTGTATTCGCTTACTTTACTTCCCAAATATCATTCGTCATCAACAGTTCCTTGAAGTTATGATACTTCTTTTTTGTTGATACTTCTTCAATCTGTTCCATGACAGAATCATCGTAAGTCGGAGCTTCTACATCGCGGATTACACCGAGAGCAACCGGGAAGTCAGGACCTTCCATCAGAGCCAATTTCAGTTGCAATGTATTATCCATGCAGTGTGCATCATGAACGAGGATATCCTTTTCTGTGATACCGTTCTCGCCCAACTTCACAACTTTCAGTCCGAAACCTTCCTGCATCAATCCAAACTCTTTGTTCTCACCGAAAAGCATTGGCTTACCGTGTTCCAGGTAGATAGCATTCTTGGCACGTCCGTCTTTGTTGTATACAGAGCCGTAGGTTCCGTCATTGAAGATAACGCAGTGTTGCAAAATCTCACACACAGCAGTTCCTTTATGATTAGCAGCAGCCTTCAGAACTTCTCCTGTGCCGGGACCATCTGTAGCTACACAGCGTGCAAAGAAACGTCCACGGGCACCGAAGCAAAGTTCAGCTGGGTGGAACGGATCTTCTACCGTACCATAAGGAGAGGATTTACTGACGAAGCCACGCGGAGACGTTGGAGAATATTGTCCTTTTGTCAGACCGTAGATGCGGTTGTTCAGCAACAGAATGTTGATATCTATATTACGACGGATAGCATGGATAAAGTGGTTACCACCGATAGCCAGACCGTCACCATCACCTGAAACCTGCCAAACGCTCAGGTTAGGATTGGTAACTTTGCATCCGGTAGAGATAGCGGCAGCACGTCCGTGGATAGTCTGCATCGCATACGTATTCATATAATAAGGCAGACGGCTGGAGCAACCGATACCCGAAATAACGGCAGTTTCCCAAGGCTTAACGCCGATTTCTGCCAGTGCTTTGTGCAGTGAATTCAAGAAGAAGTGGTCACCGCAACCCGGACACCAACGAGGCTGTCCTTTTTTGAAATCTTTAGCTGTATATTCGCTCATGATGTTCTTAAGTTTTAAGTTGATAAGTTTTTTAGTAGTTACGAGTTACGAGCTACAAACTACAAGTCTGTTCAGGGCAGTACTTGTTACTCGTAGCCTGTAGCTTGTCACTTCTTCAGTATCTCGGTGAAGGCAGCCACTAATTCGCTTACTACGAACGGCTGTCCCTTGACTTCATTGAATTGATACGGAGTGAAATTATCCACCTTCATGCGGAGATAACCGGCAAATTGTCCCAGATTCTGTTCGGCAACTACCACTTTTTTATATTTCTTCAATACTTCAGCCGTATTTTTAGGCAGCGGATTGATATAAGAGAAGTGGGCTAAAGCTACTTTTTGTCCGGCTTTGTTCATCTCTTCCATAGCAGAATACAAGTGTCCGTAAGTACCACCAAAACCTACAATCAGCAGGTCTGCGTCATCTACACAGCCTTGTACTTCTACATCGGGCACGACAATCTTTGCAACTTTTTCTGCACGCAGGTGGCACATCTGGTTGTGGTTTTCAGGATCGGTAGAGATTGCACCAGTGTTGCTGTCTTTTTCCAGGCCACCGAGGATGTGGGTATAGCCCTCTTGCCCCGGAACGGCCCAGTAACGTACCTGGTTCTCAGGGTTGCGTTTATAGGGAGTATAGTTGTCCTTCATTTCAGGAGTAACATACTGAGGTTTGATTTCAGGATATGTATCCAGATTCGGTAGTTTCCATGCACCGGAACCGTTGGCAACGAAACCATCTGTCAACAGAACCACTGGAGTCATGTGTTCCAAAGCCATCTTACAAGCTGCATAGGCTGCATCGAAGCAGTTTGTCGGTGAGGTTGCGGCAATAACCGGCATTGGGCTTTCACCGTTACGGCCAAATAAAGCCTGCAATAAGTCAGTTTGCTCCGATTTAGTCGGCAAACCTGTGGAAGGGCCACCGCGTTGTACATCCAGAACAACCAGAGGAAGTTCTGTAATCACTGCCAGGTTCATAGCTTCTGATTTTAGGCAGATACCCGGACCGGAAGTGGTAGTTACAGCCAATGCACCTGCAAAAGAAGCACCGACAGCCGTGGCACAGCCGGAAATCTCATCTTCGCATTGAACGGTAATGACACCTAAGGATTTATGTTTGGAGAGTTCATGTAATACGTCCGTAGCCGGAGTGATGGGATAAGACCCCAGGAATAACTTCAGACCTGCCTTTTCAGCAGCAGCAATGAAACCGTAGGCTGTAGCTTTGTTCCCCATGATATCCATGTATATTCCGGGTGCTTTTATCTTACTTTCTATCTTGTAAGTATGTGCTACGGAAGCGTGTGTATTGTGACCATAGTCGTAGCCGGCGTGAATCACCTTGATGTTGGCTTCTGCTATTTCCGGCTTTTTTGCAAACTTCTCTCTAAGGAAATCTTCCGCAATCTTCAGGTCACGATTGAACAACCAGCATACCAAGCCGAGAGCGAACATGTTGCGGCATTTCAGCATTGCTTTGTTGTCCATACCTGTTTCTGCCAGACAGTCTTTCACCATTTGAGAAATAGGAGCGGCAATAACATCTTGCTTGATACCCATTTCTTCGATAGGATTGTCAGTCTTGAAAGCGGCTTTCTGTAAATCGGAAGCCTGGAAACAGTCTGTGTCGATAATGATGCAAGCAGTAGACTTAGCAAACTTATACTGTGTTTTCAATGCGGCAGCGTTCATAGCTACCAATACATCGCATTTATCACCCGGGGTGAATACTTTGCTGGCGCCGATGTGTACCTGGAAACCTGATACGCCGGTCAGAGAGCCTTGCGGGGCGCGGATATCTGCGGGATAGTCGGGGAAAGTACTGATGTCATTTCCCACCGTAGCCGATACTGTTGAAAAGATGTTGCCGGCGAGCTGCATACCATCGCCGGAGTCTCCGGAAAAGCGGACTACCACTTGATCCAGTTCTTTTACCATCATGTCGTTTGCCATAATTTCGTATTACTATGATTAATTTATAGGATCACTTAAAATCTGTTCTCATGTTGGTTGGGGTACTTACAAAAAGTACTACGCTTTTTATAGGCACGTTTGCAAATGTCGGAAAGTTATGCGACTTGGCAAAATCTTTTTGAGTTAATCTGTGATTGTGTACTAAAAGAATTGAGAAATGAGTGTTTTTTGATATTTGGAGTGAGCAAAACTCTGACTATGTGTCTGACTTGAACGAATAAAAGTTGCATATTATCATTTGTTTTACTGATGCATGTGTTGACTAAATGTAAGTATAGGCGCTTAAATTAATGCTGTGTGAAGCTGTTTTGACTTTACACTTTGATAAAATCTTGTGTTGCTTGTATTTTCTTGACTTCTCGATAAAATCTTCGTTCGGCCTTGTGAAATCGGGAGAATGCCTTATCTTTGCAACCGCAAATGTTGCTGGTCCTGTAGTTCAACGGATAGAATAGAAGTTTCCTAATTTGTTGCCTCGGTAGTTCAACGGATAGAATAGATGTTTCCTAAACCGATCCTTTTCGTTGAGCCAAAGATAGGCATAATGCTTGAAACGCAAAAGAGTTCTTTGATAAATTGTAATAGATAAAACACTATAAGCCCTTGTAGTTCAACGGATAGAACGGCGGTTTCCTAAACCGTAAATATGAGTTCGATTCTCATCGGGGGTACAAAATGACATATTTTGGTAGTGTATGGTTTTTACAGAATCCGCATAATAAGGCTACTTTTGCAGTAAAATGTTCTACAAATATTCTACAAAAAAGATATGGCTACATTTAAAGCGGAGGTTTACGCCCATCAAAAAAAGAAGGACGGAACCTATAATATTAAGATCAGAGTAACACATAATGGTGAGAAGAGGTATCTCGCTACTCCTTATTATATATATAAGGAGGATATTACTCATAAAACCTGTAAAATCAAAAATCAGCATTATATAGATTTAACAGATGAGTTGATTAAAAAGTATCGGAAAAGATGCGATGTTTGGGGAGAAAGGCTAAAGAAGGTGAATGTTGATAAGATCGTACAGATTATAACCTCAGAGGATCCTGGAGAAAAATTTGATTTGGATATTGTTGCTTATACTCGTCAATTTGTGAATAAGTTGAAGCAAGAAAATCACGAAGGGAACGCAAAAAACTATGAGGTGGCAATAAATAACCTGGTGAAATTTGTAGGTAGGGAATCTATAAGTATTCATGAGATCAATTCAAAATTTGTTTCCGATTGGATTGATTGGATAAAGAAACAGCCAGCTCCATCCAAAAAGAAAAAAGGAGAAAGAGCACAATCCTCATATCCATCTTGCTTAAGGGCAATACACAATAGGGCTAAGTCTGATTTTAACGATGAGGATTCTGGGATAATAAGAATACCTTTATCCCCATTCAAGAAACTCCCTAAAATTCCAGTTAGCAGAAAAAGAGCTTTAGAAATAAACCAAGTGAAAAAAATAATAAGCTTGGAATATGATAAAATTCGGCAACCTGGATATAATAGGTTTAATTTGGCTAAAGATATTTTCCTTTTAAGTTTTTCCTTGATTGGTATGAATGCTGTAGATCTATATGAATGCGATACATATAAAAATGGACGTATAACATATCAGAGGAAAAAAACAAAAAATAGAAGAGAAGATAAAGCTGAGATCTCTATTAAAGTTGAACCTGAGATACAGAAGTTGGTGGAAAAATATAAGGATCCTAAAGGGGAAAGAGTTTTTTGCTTCTATCATACTTATTCCAGTGTAGATGCTTTTAGCGCAGCTCTGAATAAAGGATTAAAAAAGATAGGTGCATTGATTGGGGTTGATGATCTGGAGTTCTACGCAGCGCGGCACAGTTGGGCTACAATCGCCAGGAATGATGCAGATATTGATAAGTACACTGTACATACTGCATTGAACCATGTGGATGAGGAAATGAAAACAACAGATATTTATATAAAGAAATCCTGGGATCCTATAGATCGTGCAAACAGGAAAGTATTAGATCTCGTGAATATGAATCTCGGAAACTTGGAAGAACCAATGACTGAGAAATACATAAAAAAACATTTTGCTTAAGCAATTTGCCTAAGCAAAAGTTGATAAATGATATTGTGCTTATATTGCACGTATTGTGTTAATAATCAGTGTTTAGGCGTTTGCTTAAGCAAATTGCCTAATCATTTTGCTTAAGCAATTTGCTTAGGCAAATATAGTAGCAAAATAGAGATTTTGCTTGTACTTTTGCTTAGGCAAATTGCTTAGGCAAAATTTGTTGTATCTATACTATTGCTGTTAAATTGCTGTTTAATAGTGAGTTATAGATATTATTTCTATTTCGTTTTTCCCGAAAAATCTATTTTGCTTAGGCAATTTGCTTAAGCAAAACTAAAACGGGATAATATATATACTATTATATAATATAAGTATTAGTATATAGAGAGTATATATAAAGGGTTGTTAGGGAAAATAATAAAGGTGATACATTTGCACCACCTTTATTGTTATGAGAATATTTTTCCTTTTCCAGTGAGTAGCCATTTGGCATTTACTCCGTATTCATTAACCAGAGGAACCAACCAAAAGGTTTGGAATAAGTTTCTTTCTTCGCTTTTGCGTAAAGCATCCAAATTTCTTCTGTCTATACCGTAACTGGTACAAAAGGCTCTAATGCTTTTAATTTTACTCATTGTCACCAGGGCATCCAGAGCCTCAAAGAATCTTTCTACTATCGGTCTATTAGCTTCTGCACTACTCATTACGCCAATATTTGATATTTCAAATAATCAACATCTTTTTTTAATTTCTCCAGGTAAGCCGTTGGAAAGTTGTTTATGACTGCTTTGTCTATAGCTTTGCTTAAACATTGTTGTGTTTCAAATATGCTATCTACATTAACAGGGGATCCTTTTACGTAATCGGCAAACTGTTTTTTATAGAGTTCTATTACAAGGTTGGTGTACTCTTCCATATTTTAATACTTTATTTGTTTAAACTCAAAAACTAAACGGCATCGGCACATTTGGCATTTTCTCCCTCCTGGGCATTCATTTTTTTGCCTTCCTCTATTTTGGCTTGGAGGCGACCTATTTCTCTATTTAACCTTTCTATCTCTTTATCCTTCTCTATAAGCATTGAATAAGGAGCTATAAGTTTTTCATTCATCATTTGTATTATCTGCCTGGAGAAAGCATCAGCTCCAGCAAACAATAAATCTTTGGGATCCGTCCTAACTTCTTCTGTTTTCTGGGGTGTTTTTTCTTCCTTATTTATATAGGTAATATTACCTATGTCATAACTGCAAATATTACCATATCGCTCTTCCAGAATACTTCTCTTATCCTGGGGTAAATCCTTTATACCCTTCTCTACATGGGAAATAAAAGCCTGACCGCATGAAAGAATATCTGCTAACTCATTCTGCGTTAATTTTTTATCTTTTCTAAATCTCTTTAAATCAAACATTTATGAGCGTTTTTAATTGGTTCTGCAAAATATTACCTAAAATATTACCTGATTTACTTGGTAATATTGGTAATACTACCTATATTTGCATCGTAACAAAAGTAATAACATCACAAATATAGGAAATATTACCTGTATGAGTGCTAATTTTTAATGTGAAATGAGCAAAATAACCCAAACAGACTATCCTACTTTCATTCAGATGTACAAGGCTTTACCTGAAAGAAAAGTAGTCAAGGCTCCTAAAACGGAATTTGTGGAAAGGATAGCACGTGTTACTTTGAAATCTAAGAAAACGGTCTATTGCTGGATTAACGGCTCGCAATCCCCAGATCCACTTACCCAGTCGGTAATAGAAAAGGAACTTGGTGTTCCTGCTTCCTGTTTGTTTCCTCAAAAGACAAAATGAGCCTATGAAACCAATTGAATTTTACACCACGCCTGAGGGAGAGGTTACTATGCGCCCTGTAGGAGAAGCGGAAAGACAACTGGTAGAAACAGATGTCGATTTTATCCAGGCTTTTCTATCTGTGTTGAGAGAGTTTTATACTGACGCTTATAATGCTTTGATGGAAGAATACTCTAAAAGTTCCAATAATAAACGTTATCGGGATTTTTTAGCCGTAAGGAGATTTATCAAGTGCAATCTGGGACTGTATGATAATATGATAGATGTAGATGAGAACTGGAATTTCCATTTTGAGTTTGTATCATGCCCTCTTCGTGGAGAATGCAAATTTGATAAGGTAATTTGTGAGCCGAAATTTAATTCCAGGTTATCAGATAGGCAACTGGAGGTAATGGAACTGCTTTATCATGGTAAGAGTGATTCTGAGATAGCTGAAAAGTTATTCATTTCTCTTAATACGGTGAATAACCATCGTAAAAATAGCTTCCGAAAGGTTGGGGTTCACTCAATGCCCGAATTTATGCGTTACGCTGCTACAAATAATATTTTCAAATAACCATAATGCAACACTGGTATGAGTAAAAATATCTTTTCGTGGGAAACCACATTTAACACTGCTGATAACCTTATGATACATACGTTCTCAGATCGTGTAAAGGTAGTTTCTAATATCAAAACAGGGCTGGTAAAAGTCCTAAAGGATGGTAACGTGATTAACTCGGTGAATAATCCTGCCATAATAGAGATAACAGAGTATGGAAAATTTCTGAAACAGGTTGCTGAGGATGCTAACAAATTGAATGAGTTTTCTGCTGGATAATGATAACGCTGGAGTTATATGAGCTTAAAAATCTCTGTAAAGATATGGCTGAGCTTGGAGCGGCTAATTATGCAAAAATGCTTTTCCCGGCAAAAGATCTTATTTCCCAGAGAGAAGCTTATAGATCCTTTGGTGAGGCTCGTGTGAAAAGGTGGGTAACTCAGAAACTCGTAAATAAGTTTAGAGGTGGCACTACGAAGCGTTCAAAGATCTTATACTCCAGGGCTGAATTGTTGGCTATTGATAAATCAGAACAATTAGACAATTACATTAATAAGTTATGAGCAAAGAAGTTTTTATTAAAAAATTGATTCTTAAGAACTTTAAAAAGGTTCAGGATCTGACTGTTACTTTCACTGATAAAGAAACTTTTATATGTGGAAGCAATGGTACTTGTAAAACAACGATAGTAGATGCGTTCTACTGGTTATTATTTGGTAAGGATAGTACCAATAGATCGGATAGTAACTTTAACATTAAGACACTTGGTAAAGACGGAAAGCCAATTTTGCGCCTGGTTCATAGTGTAACTGGTGTTTTGTCTGTAAATGGAAGAGAGATAGAGCTACAGCGTAATTATGTTGAAAAATGGGGTAGCGGTGTAAATTCTGATACATTACAGAATCATGCTACGGAGTTCTATTTGAATGGTGTAAAGTTGAAAACCAAAAAGGAATACGATGCTGAGGTAGCAAGTATCATTCCTGAGGACGTGTTTAGGATGATTACAACTCCTTTCTTTTTCCCTTCAATGAAAGCAGCCGATCAAAAGGCTATGCTTATGGATATGGCTGGTAATGTTTCAGATGAAGAAGTAGCTGCACTTAAGCCTGAGTTTTTGGAATTGATGAGTAATATCACAGGTAGATCTTTGGAGCAGTTTGGTAAAGAGATCGCTGCGAAAAAATCGGCAATAAAGGATGAGCTGAAAGGTATTCCTTTGCGCATTGATTCTGTACTTGATGCTATGCCTGAGGCTGAGGATTGGGTTGCTCTTGATGCTGAGATAACTTCTAAAAAGAAAAAACTGGCAGATATAGATAACCAGATAGCCGATAAATCAAAGCAGATAGAAGCTGTTTTTGATAAAAAAATGGAGATCCAGAACAGTATCAACGCAAAGAAACTGAAAAGAACTGAGAGAGAAAATGAGATCAAGCAAAGTATTAACTCTTCCCGTAACGAAATTCAAACAAGAATCTCAAATCTCTCCTATCAGGTAAAAAGTAAAGCTGATGAGATTGAACGTAGGAACAATGAGGCTAACTATATGCAATCCGAAATAGAACAGTTGGATAAAGATATGGCTGTTTTAAGAGGAATGTATCATAATATCAATGAAGAACAGTTGAAATATCCTGATGGTGCGTTCGTTTGCCCAACTTGCAAACGACCGTTAGACGTGGAAGATATTCAAGCAAAACAGGAAGAACTACAGGCTCAATTTAACCTGGAAAAAGCTAATAGGCTAAAGGGGATTCAGACAAAAGGAAAACAAATGGCTGCAAAACAGGAAGAGCTTGTAAAGAAACGTTCCGTTGCTTTAGCTGATGTAGATACTCTGAAACAACAAAAAGCTATTCTGGAGCAACAGGTGAACGAATTAAACGAAAACTTGCCAGAGCAACAGAACGCTCAAAATGCTATTTCCTCGGATAAAACCTGGATCTCTTTGTGTAATGAGATTGAGGATCTGGAAAACCAGCTTAAAATTGAAGCTAAGCCTATCGACACAACGGAACTGAAAGAGGAAAAGGCTATTCTCTCGAATGCCATAGATGAGCTTAACAAGCGACTTGGCAAACGTTCCACTATTGAAAGATCGGAGAAGGTTATCTCGGAACTGGAAAACAAACGGGATCAAAACAACCAGGCTTTATCAGAACTGGAGCGGATAGAATTTATAGCTCAGGATTTCCAAAAAGCGAAAGATAACAAGTTGATGGAGAAAATTAATGGTATGTTCTCTCTGGTGTCTTTCTCGTTTATTAGTGAAAAGTTGAACGGGAACGAGAATATAACTTGTATGTGTACTGTAGATGGTGTACCATTCCCAGACCTTAACAGTGCCTTGAAAATTAATGCTGGACTGGATATTATCAATGCTATTTGCAACTCAAAAGGTATATCAGCTCCGATATTCATTGATAATAGGGAGAGTGTAAATGAGATTATCCCTACAGTTTCCCAGATTATCAATCTCTCTGTAAGTAAGCATGATTCTTTAATGATTCGAGTATTCAGTGATGGAATGATGGAACAATATCAAAAACTTTAATACACCTCAATTATGACACAACAAGCAACTGGAACAGCCGTAGTATCGGCTGGTGGGCAAATGCCAGCAACGACAAAGAAAATAGACGTACTGAAAAATATGCTCAGTGCACCCTCTGTAGTAGAACAGTTTAAAAATGCTTTGGCTAAAAACTCCAGCACTTTTATCGCTTCTATTATTGACTTGTATAACTCTGATTCAAATCTCCAATTATGTGAGCCAAAAGCTGTAGTGATGGAGGCTTTGAAAGCGGCAGTTTTGAAACTTCCAATAAACAAGGCTTTAGGATATGCCTATATTATCCCGTACAATAACTCAAAGAAGGATCCTAAGACGGGGGGATATGTAAAAGTTATGGAACCTACTTTTCAGCTTGGATATAAAGGGTATATCCAACTGGCTGAGAGATCCAACCAATACCGTACCATTAATGCGGACGTGGTTTATGAAGGTGAGCTGAGAAAAGTTAATAAGCTGACTGGAGAGATTGCTTTTGATGGCGATAAGACTTCTGATAAAGTAGTGGGCTATTTTTGCTATTTTGAGCTTTTAAATGGCTTCTCTAAGACTTTATACATGACTGTAGAGCAAATGGCTACTCATGCCAAACGCTACTCCAAAGGACTTAAAAAGGAAACTACGGTAGAAAGTTTGATGAGCCTGGCTAATCTTCCTTTTTCAGAGAATAAAACTGTAGGCTGGTTGGGTAATTTTCATGGTATGGCTATTAAAACCGTAATAAGAATTTTACTCAGTAAATATGGTTATTTGTCGGTTGAATTGCAACAAGCATTTGAACATGATTCAGAGGATGCAGAAGAAATAACGGAAACGACAGCCGTTGAGGTAAAACAGTTTGATGTTTCCGATGTAAATTATGAGGAAGTGGCTCACACGGATAATACTGCAAGTGCCGGCACTCAAAAGGTGGATCCAGGATTTTAATGTATGAGTGGTATGGAATTAAAAGTGTTAGGTAGCTCATCAAGCGGTAACTGCTACATTCTGGATAATGGTGGTGAAGCTCTGATTATTGAGGCTGGGATCCGATTTATGGAAGTTAAAAAGGCTCTGGATTTCAATATCAGTAAGGTTGTGGGCTGCCTAATTACCCACTGGCATAACGATCATGCCAAATATATCAAATCTATGGTAGATTGTGGTTTTCATGTATTGGCACTTCCTGAGGTGCTGGAAAATAAAAGCATTGGCGGATCCAGAGTAAAGGCTATCCAGGTTGGTAAGGGCTATGTTCTCGGAGGTTTCAAGGTTATTCCTTTTCCAGCGTACCATGATGTACCATGTGTGGGATTTCTGATAAATCATACAGCTTGTGGTAATATCATGTTCCTAACAGATAGTTGTCAATGTGGGTATAGTTTCCCAGATCTCAATCATGTATTAGTTGAATGTAACTACTCTGATTCAAAACTGATAGATAGCATTAACGCTGGTCGTGTGCTTCCTTCTCAGAGGAACAGATTGTTGGGTTCACACATGGAGCTGGAGAGCTGTAAACAGACACTAAGAGATAATGATCTCTCCAATGTGATGAATATTGTGCTTTTGCATCTATCCTCAAATAATAGTGATGAGCCATTTTTTGTGTCTGAGGTACAAAAGCTAACAGGAAAGGTAGTATATGCTGCTAAACCAGGTTTAAACATACCCTTAAACAGAATTTAGTATGATACAAGGATTTTCAGAACAAACCAAGTCGCTCACCCCATACGAGAGCAATGTAATACTTCCTTTGGTATTACAGGGATTTCATTCAAAAGTTGGAAAGGAGAAAGCTATTACAAACCAACAGATTTGCTTTTCTCTGAAACGGCAGGGGTATAAAATAGATAACGCCAGGTTGCGTAAGATCATAAACCATATTCGGATAAACGGGATGGTTATCGGTTTGATTGCTACCAGCGAAGGGTATTACATTGCGGAAACTCGTAAAGAGCTGGAAGTTTATCTGAAAAGCCTGGAAGGTAGAGAGGGAGCGATACACGCTGTTAGAATAAGCTTAGAAAAACAACTGCAAATGTATGAGCAATAAGATTCAGATAGAGAAGAGAAATGGACTTTTTAACCTTAGACCGTTGTACGAGCTGTTTTCTCAGTCTGTAGATGGTATTTATCAGGTGATAGTGAAAAAGGTTAGAAAGCCACGCTCCTTAGATCAAAACGGGTGGTTATGGGGGTGTATCTATCCGATGTTGTTAGATGCCCTTCTAAACGAAGGATGGGAGTTTACCAGTGTAGAGCAGGTTCATGAGTTTTTTAAAGCTCAAATGACTGCTGATAAAGTGATAAACAAACATACAGGGGAGATCATAACATTCCCAGGCTCCACCGCTACTATGGATACCGTTACTTTCTCTACTTATTGTGAAAAACTTAGAGAGTACGCTTCTGAATACTTGAATGTAGAAATACCAGATCCTAATCCTAACTGGAGGTTTGCCGATGAAAAAGATCCCTAACAATTTGGTAAGTGAGCTGATTCGGCTTATACCAGTATTAATAGAAAATATTCCACCTGGTAAAAGTACAAGAGTGGATAATGCGATACGATTAACTAACAAGATTGTCAAATGATTAAAAACTTTGAAAGATGAAGATTGAAATTGAAAAATCAATGTTGGAAGCTGCTTATAAAGTGGCTTGTGGTAACACGAAAGAAGTTCTAACCGCTTTATTCGGTAAAGAAAATTGTAAACCAGCTAAAGCTACTCCAACCCTGGATGATTACAAAACGATCCGAAGTTATGAGGATGCTTGTGTGGCTTTAAGCTGTGATCCTATTGATGAAGGATCTTTACGCTCTGCTGGAGTACGAAAGGGAATTATTGCTTTAATTAAGTTGGAAACGATCAGTCGTGCGCTTTGGGGAGGAAATTATGAGCCTAAACCTGATGCAAAGGGTAGTAGCCGTTTCTATTTCCCCTGGTTTGCTCTATGGACTGAGAATGAGATTAGTTCAACCAGTGGGCTTGTGCATATTCCTATAATAGATGCTTTGGGAAATCGTGCGGGCTTCGGTTATGCGAGTGCGAGTGACGCCCCCTCGATTGCGAGTGCGGGTGTCGGCTCTCGGCTTTGGCAAGAATCAAGAGAGAAAGCAAAGTATTTCGGGCAGCAATTCATTGAATTGTGGTTTGATTATTTGATGTTTAATGTAAAGAAGGTGCAAGAATGACAACAATATTTTATATACTGATAGTCTTCTGCCTTTTCTTTGAAGTGCTGAATTTGGCAGCTTGCAAAAAAGTTTTCGCTGCTGTGGAAAAATATAAGGACAAAAACGATCTCACTGAGATAAGCCCAGTTTTCGCTGTTTGGAGAATGTGCAACTGGATCTACCTTATATTGTGTTTCATAGGTTTAATAAGCTCTCAATGGATAGGTTTTCTTGCATTGATTGTTTTAAGTCTTATCCCTAAGAAGTGGTTTACATGGAGAATTATAGATAATATATTAGGAATCGTAATCTTACTGTTTATTCTCTTGAATAAGTACCACTTTCAAATAGACTTCAATTCATTAATAATCAAACTTATTTTGCAATGAAAGATATAATGTTGGCTGATACTCCAGTGGAGCAAAGAGCTGAGATCTTAAAAAACAGTTGTGATCAAATTCTGGAAAAGAGTTATCTCGCAAAGTTCGATCAGGAAGAAATAAATGAGCTTCGGGCTGAATTGGCTACTGTTCATATTCAGATGGAAGAATTGGAAGAAGAGTTGGCTGGGATCAAGTCTGATTTTAAAGGTAAAATCAAGCCATTACAGGAACGCATTGGCAAGATTCTGAGTGATCTGAAAGTGGGTGGTGAGTATGTGAAAGGTGAATGTTATAAGTTCATTGATCCAGATGAAGGTATGGTAGGTTTTTACACTCCAGATGGTTATCTGTTGGAGGAAAGACCGATTAAGTCAGAAGAAAGGCAAAGAACTATTCACATGGCGGTACGCTTGACAGGTACAGATAACTAATTTATTAATCATTCAAATTTACATTAAAATGGAAAATCAAGAAAAAGGATTGACTATCAACATTGAACATTACACAGGTGAAAAACCTATTGAAATTGTGTACAGAAAAGGAGAAGCTGCACAAGCTCAACAACCACTTGCTACAAAAGCACCCGAAAGCATTAGCAAGTCTGGTGTGATCTCTACTCCGTTTGATTGGCTGGAAAAACGTATAGACACGATTAACCAGAAGAAAGCAAACATAGAGGTGAATCGTGAGAAAATGACTATTGTACTCACCATCAATGAAGATGATTATTACACCAAAGATACCATTACTGGTAAAGTACAGTTGTCGGAAGTGTTCGCTAAGTTTGGCATTAACAACGATGAAAAAGCCTGGATCCCTTCAAAGTTAGGTCAGTTCTTACGCTTGAATCGTGGTGTGTTTGAGGATAAGGAAAAATGTATGGTTATGGTTTCCAATCTCAAAAACTTCTCAGCTAAAGCTAATGCGGAGATCCAGAAGCAGAAAGATCCGTCTGGCTCAATGGCTGAGGTGTACAGATGCCAGGTTGAAAGCAATTTGCCGAAAAGTTTTTCTGTGTGCCTTCCTATTTTCAAAGGGACTGCAAAGCAGCGTATTGAAATAGAGTTCGACCACTACCTGAGTGATGGGGATGTGTTTCTACAGTTAGTTTCCCCTGGAGCTAATGAATTGGTTGAATCCTATCGTGATAGCTGTATTGATTCTGTATTGGATAAAATCAAAACTATTGCCCCTGATATTGCGATTTTGGAAGTATAATCATTAATGAAGGATTGGGCTGGGAGTGTTCCAGCCTTCCTTCAAAATTCTATGTATGGCAAAAAAACAAGAAATACCAATGCCCTTTTATACTGGTGACTGGATTAGATGCCCAGAGCTTAGGGTGTTGCCTCCAGATGTGAGAGGCTTGTGGATGGATATGTTATGCTATATGTGGGAAAGTGTAGAGCGTGGTGTAATGGTAATGCCTAACGGACAACCTTGTACTAAAGATGATGTGATACGGATAATCGGAACAGATAGCTCTGGATCTACTGGCTGGTTAGATGTACTGATTGAAAACAAAGTATGTGAGGTTAGAGAAGATGGAGCCATTTACAGTAGGCGCATGGTTAAAGACAACCTAATTAGTGAGAAACGCAGGCTGGCAGGTAAAAAGGGTGGAGAATCTACTAAAGCTAAGATTTTTATTCCCCAAATGGAAATTATACCACCTAAACCACCACAACAGCAGCCAGAGGTAACAGATCCACCACCACTTTCACCTGAGCAACAGAAGAAGGTGGAGAAGGCTAAAAAGTATAAATATGCTGAGTATGTAACCCTAACCAGGGATGAGTACACGAAACTTTGTGTTGAATATACAGAGGATGCCGCAAAGGAAATGATTGATATTCTGAATAATTACAAAGGTTCAAAAGGTAAAAAATATAAATCAGACTACCTTACTATTCGTGGCTGGGTAAAAGATAAGTATTACGATAACTTACAGAAAAATGGATATAGACTTAAAATGCAAAATCCAGAAGATCCTGGACAAACAGAAGGAACTGGATATAGGAACACGCTTTAGAATTACCAATTTTTCTAAAGCGGATATTTCGGAAATGCTGTTCATGTGTTACAAACATGAAGTAGAAAAAAGACGTATTCCCTTTCAAGATGATAAAGATACCAGGGATAAGATTGAAAAGGCTGCAAAATGGCTCACAGGAGAGTATAAGGTAGGTTTACTTTTATATGGCTCTATAGGATCTGGTAAATCAACGTTAGGTAGAGCCATATCGAAACTAATTGGAATTTTGTTTTGTAGCTCAATCAGTAGCGAAAGAAAAGGGGTGTATCGTGTTTCCGCTTTAGAGCTTGCAAAAAATGTAGCTGATGATCCAACTTACTTTAATAAGCTGAAAAATCAGGAACTACTTTTCATTGATGATATAGGAACGGAGCCAGCCAGTGTAAAAAGTTGGGGTAATGAGTTTTCACCTGTAACAGAATTGCTGTATGCCAGATATGACAGGCAGCTTTTCACTATTGCAACCTCTAATTTGAAGGATGCGGATTTTGGGGAGCGTTATGGTTCTCGCATTAGTGACAGGTTGGAAGAAATGTTTGAACGTGTATTTTACCAAAATAAAAGCTATAGAAAATGAGCGAAATAAAATGGAATGAACTTCGGGACAAAGCCCATGCAAACGCTGTAGAACATGGATTTTGGGAAAATAAACCCAGTGATGAGCATTTTCTTTGCCTGGTTATATCTGAACTGATGGAAGCTGTAGAAGCGGATAGAAAAGGAAAGTATTTCAAGGGTAAAATGGCATTTGAGATAGAATTTAATCATTATTCTGCTTTAGTGGAAGAAAGAAGGCGTTTTGAATGTGCGTTTGAAAAGTGCATCAAAGATACGGTTTCCGATGAATTAGCCGATGCTGCTATACGCTTGTTGGATCTTGCTGGAGCAAATAATCTGAACTTAAATAGATTCTGTTTACAGCACGTGGTTACTCCTAAGAAAAGTTTTACTGAGAATATATATGCTATCGTGAAAGATATGGTGAATTATAAATATTCCCAGGAAGAACAGATAAATTATGCTCTCCACCAGATACGAAGGTTATCTGAGATTCTTAAAATAGATCTTAGCTGGCATATTCAGCAAAAGATGTGTTACAACGAAAGTAGAGAAAAGAAACACGGAAAGAAATATTAAAATTTACCAAGTAAACAGTTTTATTATGCAACATAGAATTTTCAGATCAGGTGATACGAATGTTAGCAAATTCGTATTTGAAAAAAGAGATATAGCTGTAGAGGCTGTTTTGTATCGTTATAATTCTTACCAAGAAAGAACGGTTATTTGCTGCTCTACTCAATGTGGATGCCCTGTTGGATGCGCTTTTTGTGGTACAGGCAAATTTTTTGTAAGAGATCTAACAAGTGAAGAGATTGTAGAACAAGTTAAAACGGTTCTATCCTATATTGATTGTGATACAAAGGATATTCAAAAGTTTCAGATAATGTTTATGAGTATGGGTGAGCCTTTTTTGAACTACGCAGAATTGCAAGTAGCCATACAGGTACTTCATAACATTTATCCTAATGCTCAATTACTGGTTAGCACGTCTGCACCTAAGAATATGTTTTTATTTTTTAATCAATTTATAGAATTGAGCAAAAGAATTGACAAGGTAGGTATTCAATTCTCTGTACACGAAAGTAACGACCAGGATAGAAAACGATTGATACATACTGCAACTACATCTTTAATGTCTATCGGTGTTTTGGGTGAGCAATGGGCAGTAGCCTCTGGGAGAAAGCCTTTTTTCAATTATTGTGTTCACGAAAATAATTCAAGTGACAAGAATGTAGCTGAACTTTTGGAGCATTTTAATCCTGATGTATGGGAATGTACTCTATCCGTTATTTGTGAGAAGGATAATACTATGCAAAATGCCATTACCAATAAATTGGATCTCATTAAACGATTTTCCAATAAGATGTTGGATGCTGGTTACTCTATACGTGTGTTTAATCCTGCTGGGCAAGATGATATAGGAGGAGGATGCGGGCAATTATGGTACTTTCAGGAATGGCTTAAAAACAAAAAGTAATAGGCACTATGGAAAAGAAAAAAGTGATACTTACCCTCTGTAGGATTTTTCCCGTAACTCATCGCAAAGCTGGTGAGCTTACAGGATTTGAGGGTAAACTGAAAGATGGTAAAAAGATCCATACTATCCGATACAATGCAAAAAACGTATGGGATGAGCGATATAAGGGGATCACCTCAGGTAAAAAGTATCTCTCAGTGAGGGAATGGACTGGTAGACTTTATAACTCAGAGCAAAGGGAGTTATCCAGGTTTGATGAGATCGGACTGCAACATGTTACTATGACTTATGGGGCTGATGATGCCTATCCTCAGGTTTGGGTAGATGGCAAACAGGTTCCGATCCAGGAGGTTGCAAAGAATGATGGTTTGAGTGTAGAGGACTTTGTAGAATGGTTTTTCGGGAACAACAAAGAGAGTGTTTTTGAAGGTGTAGTTATTCATTTTACAGATTTCAGATATGAGTGATGAAGAACTGATAAAAGAGCTGGGTAATGAGCTTTGTGAGTATTGTCCCTGGAAAAATGGAGAGATTTCCCACCGATGTGATTCACTGTGTGAGGGGAGTTATTGCGATCAGGCATTGAGCAGCTTCCTGGATGAGAATGAGAATTATTTCGATGATGAAGAATAATCACTGTAGCGAATGTAAATATTATTGGTGTTATCCTCATACAACCCAAATGTATTGCTACAAGTTAGGTAAACGGATAACAGCCAGAAAAAAAAGCTGTAAACATTATCAACCCAATAGTTAATAAAAATGGAAACTAATGCAACAAAAAGAACTGATATTTTCCAGATAGATCCACGTAATATAGTGGTTATGGAAAATTTTAACGCTCGTAGAGATTTTGATCTGGAAGAACTGAAAGAACAGATTAAAGCTAAGGGTGTATTGAATCCGATTACCGTTATTCCCTTTAAAGATAACAACGGTATTGAACATTATAAGCTGGTGGATGGTGAAAGACGTTATAGGGCTACTATGCTTGCTATAGAGGAAGGTGCTGCTATTCCTTACATTAAAGCCATGAAGCTCCCCAAAGACACCAGCCCAGAAGATTTGCTTATTGAGCAGATGATGAGAAACGAAGGTAAGCGATTCTCTGAGTATGAATGTGGTATTATGTTCAAACGGTTTAAGGAAGAGTTTGGATATAATCAGGGTGAGATAGCTGAAAAATTTAAAAAATCACCAGCTTTTGTAAGTAAATGCCTCTCCTTGTTGGAGCTTCCGATAGAAATTCAGGAACGTATTATAAACAAGCAGATTTCAGCTTCTGCTGCTAAAGATATTGTAGCAAATTACGATACAGAAGAGGAACAGGTAAACGCCACGAGAAAAGCCGTAGAATTAGCCGAAAAGCAAGGGAAAAAGACTGTTACCAATAAAGAGATCAATGCTGCACAAAAAGAAGCTAAGGAAGCAAAAGAAATAGCTGATACGCTCCGTAAAATTTGGGCTTATATGGATGGTGAGGATATGGTAAACCTTACCGAACTTGCAAAACTGCTGGATAAAACAGGGAATTTAAGAATCGCAATGAAACAATATAAAAAGTTAGGAAAATGAAAGTATTATTCTTTGACCTGGAAACTACAGGTACATTAGTGAACAGACATGGCATCCACCAATTAGCGGTGCAATAGTAGTGGATGGAGAAGTAAAAGAGGAATTTGATTTTAAGGTTCAGCCTAACCCGAAAGCAGAGATTACCCAGGAAGCCCTGGAGGTTGCTGGAGTTACTAAAGAACAGATCCTTTCATATCCACCGATGGGTACTATTTTCCCTCAGTTTATAGCGATGCTGGATAAGTACGTGGATCGTTTCAATAAGAAAGATAAGTTTTTTCTGGCAGGATATAACAACGCTTCTTTTGATAATCAATTTTTGCGTGCATGGTTCCTTCAAAACGGAGATAAGTATTTTGGTTCCTGGTTCTGGAGTAACAGTATAGATGTTATGGTGCTGGCTACTCCATATTTGGCTGCAAAGCGTACCGAAATGGAGAACTTCAAACAGGGAACGGTTGCTAAAGCTCTGGGGATCCAGGTAGATGATAGTAAATTACATGATGCTTTGTATGATATTCAAATATGCAAAGCTATTTATGATATTGTTTCACCTTGTAAAATTTGAGTTATGCAAGAAGTAAAAAATGAAATGTTAAAAGAAACGCCTAAGGCTGGCATGGATAATAAGGCTGAGCGGTTTGTTGAGAAAGGGGTATTCCAGCCCAGTAAAGAGAAAAGAAAGGGTGTGTATTTCCCTGAATATTGGAGGAAAAAGAAGCTCAATCGTTCTTTTGTAGATGAGTTGGAAAAGAGTGCAAATAGTGAGCCTTTTATGAAAGATGGGTTCGGTGAGTATCGGTTAGGTACATTCCTTCATGGTTGTGCTGTTGTGAAAGTGGAGATAACGGATGATCTTCTTAATATCGCTATTCATAGTGAGCATCCAGTAGGTTTTCCGATGGTAAAGGAGATTCGTTATAAGTTTGCTCCAGATTCTTATCTGATGACTATGTTAATGCCTTCCAGGGAACAGAAGATCAGTGATAATACCGTAGTCTTGTATCAAATACCAGGATCTTTCGATGATAATATAGAGCCAACCTTAAAAGAACACGAATAGTATGGAGCTAAACGATGTAGTAGAAGTAACTCTCACGAAGAAGGGGGCTGATATTATCAATAAGATAAATCGTAATACATTGGCTTATTTCCCGTCTTTAAAGATCCGTACAGACTATAAGGAGGGGGATCGGTACAGAGAGCAGCTATATGAGATATTTTATAAGTTGGGTGTACATTGTTGCCCTGGCTCTGATTTATTATTCACTAACTTAACAAGTGTAGAATGATCTATGTAGGTGTAGATACTGGTGTTAATACAGGTTTCTCAGAATGGGATTCCCAGAAACGATGTTTGCTTAGCGTGTGTTCTTTGCCGATACATAAGGCAATGGTTCGGGTGAAAGAACTGCATGAGCTTCATGGCAAGGATTTGGTAGTGAGAGTGGAGGATCCCAGACAACGCACATGGTTTGGTACTGAACGTATGACACGTGAAGAAGAGCGTAAGAAGCTCCAGGGTGTAGGATCCGTAAAAAGGGATGCTACGATATGGGAGGATTTTTTAAAAGATCTCGGAGTAAAATTTGAAATGGTAGCTCCGAAAAGGAACGTTACCAAACTTACCCAGGAAACTTTTAAAAGATATACTGGCTGGAGTTCTAAAACAAATGAACATGGTAGGGATGCCGCTATGTTGATTTATGGCTATTAATCAATTTTTTAGGTGTAAAATCGGTGTATATATACGCCGATTTTGTATCTTTGCAACAACAGATAAATAATAATCTTATGACAACAACCATTTTAATAACAGCGAGTATTTTAATAGGCTTTTGGCTTATCATGCACTACGCTAATCTGTTTTTACCGAAGGATCCAGTAAAGCCTGGTAAGAAGGCTCATATATACATGGATGGAAGGTACAATAGGACAGCGACAGTCAGCCGTATAGAGGAGGATTGTATTTACTTGTATGACAAGTTTCCTGTTCCATTGCATTACAGGGGTAAATTTTATTCGGTTGGGAAAATGAGTGATGGGCATACTCTCATGTATCTGGGTAAGAAGAAACTGTATATTCTCATGCGTTTTGTTGAGCTTTTCCGTAGAATCGCTCGTACACCTGAATACTTGGATAACACGCCAGAGGATCAAGAAAATTCGGAGGTTATGGAAGATCCTAAAGAGGAGGTAGAGGATGGAATGTAGCGAAATAGTTTACCGTAAAATTTCCGATCTGACGGTTTTAGAGAATAATCCCAGAAAAATCACAAAGAAGGATCTGGGTAGATTGGTAGATTCTATTCGTATCAATGGCTTTTGGAAACATAGACCTATAGCTTTATCGGAACGTGATGGTAAGTTGATCGTATTGGCAGGACACCAAAGAATAAAGGCTGCAAAAAAGTTGAAGATGTCTGAGGTTCCTACAATTCTGTACCATGATCTGACCGAAGAACAAGAAGCCGATATAGTTCTCAGGGATAATATCAATAATGGGGAGTGGGATTTTGCCATTCTCCAGCTTGATGATTGGAAGGAGAAAGCGGATTTTGATTTTATAGGTTTGGAAATGCCAGTAGAGAAGCATGAGGATGAGCCAGAAGATAAACCAGGTGAAGAGGAGGAAAGCGAAGAGGTTTCAGATGATGATCCGATAGATGAGGACAAAATGGAATTTTACAATTCCATGCTTAATGATTGCCTTTATGAAAGTAACAACCAGTTTGATATTCCGAATCTTCTGTTAGAGCAACAGGCTGGAAAACTTCTTTTGCCGTTTGCACCCTGGGGAGCTGATAGCCGATTGAGGAAAGATGTGGCAACTTATCATTTCTACGTGGATGATTACCGTTTTGAGGCTATTTTTAAAGATCCAATTAAGGTGCTTACCAGTGGAGTAAAAGCCCTGGTAGAGCCAAATCTTTCCGTATATGATACAACGCCAATAGCATACGGATTACAGCAGATCTATAAGAAACGCTGGATAAGTCGATATTTTCAGGAATGCGGTATTAAAGTTTATGCTGATCTGAATGTTTCTGTTAAGTTCAGGGAGTATAACAAAATGGGATTGCCAAAGGGCTATAATGCGTTTTTCACTCGTGGTTATGCTGGTCGTTTGGAGTATTTGAAAGGAGAGTTGGAAGTAGCCAGGGAGGTATCAGGTTTACAAACTCCGAATTTGCTTGTTTATGGTGGAGGTGATGAGATTAGAAATTTCTGTATAGAAAATAGCCTGGTTTACGTCCAGGACTTTATTAACGATAAAAGTTCTAAGAAAGATGGCAAAAACAAGCGGAAGTAACGGAGGATTGCCTAAAGGTGATTCCAATTATTCAGGAAAGATCGGGAAACTGGAGTCTTTGGCTTCAATCAAAAACCCAAAGGTGTACAAGTCTGTAAAGGAAAGTATCTCACGTTTTCACTCCGTACTGGGAGTAAGGCAGAAGGATATTAAACTCGGACAACTTGAATCTGGTGTTGGTGGTGTTCACATTAGCCAGGGTGGTGTGTCTAAACAGGTAGTTCTGAGTAGGTCTATTTTCAATGGTAAGAATACCACTACTCAAAGTGTGGCTGGCTGGGCTGAAAAAGGGTACAAAAGCGGACACTTGACTAAAACAAACAAGCCAGTTGCTCATATTGTTACTCATGAGTTGGCACACGCTACATGGAATAATCACCTTACCAATCCGAATGCAAAGGCTGCAAGCAAAAGCGTGAACAGTCTTTATAAAAAATGGAGTAATGACAAAGCTAAGTCCGGCTATGGAAAGTATGCCAAGACTAATGTAAATGAGTTCTGGGCTGAGGTGTGTACAAAGGCTGTGCATGGAAAAGCTGATAAATACACAAAAGCAGCTAAGAATATTATCAAAAAGTACAAATTATAATCATATCTTTGTAAGAAGATGCTAAAAAACAGAATATTATGGCTAAGATTGAATTAACAGAATTACAGAAAGCTCTTATTCAAAAACAGCTTAATGAGCAGTATGATCCATTTATGGCGAGTGAGGAGGAGCAGGTAGCTTTTAATGATGTGATAGATAAGGCTGAGGCTTTGTCTGACGAACTGGATGCTGTAGATGATTATGTAGATAATTACAATGGCGATATGATAAAGTGGTTCTGGGCTAAGTACCAGGAACAGGAAAAGCAGTAATTAACCAGGTAAAGTTTAATCAGGTGGGGATCCTATCTGATTTTTCTTTATTTTAAACGGTGTATATATACGCCAAAAACAACGAGAAAACAACGAATGGCACAATTTGAGAAAGGAAATACTATAGGAAACAGATTCTCTTCTGATAACCAACCATCGAAAAATGGTAGGAAGCCTTCGCTGTATAAACAGCTCAAAAATCTCACTGGTAAGAAGGTGGATTATGAGTTAAGCAAAGAGGATTATTTTAAAACAATCCGTTTCCTCATGGAGAGATCCAAAGGAGAGCTTAATAAGATTATGGCTGATGCTAATAAAGAAGATAGCACTACTCCTATATGGGTGTGCAATATCATTAGTGCTATCTTCTCTGATATTCGCTTTGGTCGTACTTCTACAGTTGAAATGATCTTTGATAGGATCTTTGGTAAATCATGCCAGCCGATTGAAGGTGAAATAAACGCTAATGTATCTGGATCTTTAGAGGTTGATTTATCTAAACTATCTACCGAGGAGCTATTAGTGTATCATGAGCTATTAGAAAAGATCAATGGCAAAAAGTAAGGATATACAGATACCTATAACTCTTGCAGTTAAAATAGAACTGTTCAAGCGTGGCTGTTTTGACTTCATTACGGTTAAGGATGGTAAGAAACACGAGAAGCAAGAAAAGGCTCTCCAGATTCTTACCGATACCGAACACGTGGAGCTGTTGTATGGTGGTGCTGCTGGTGGTGCTAAATCTTGGACTGGAGCGGTCTGGCTTCTTTTTATGTGTCTTTGTTATCCTGGCTCCAAATGGTTTATAGGTCGTGCCGAACTAAAGCGTATCACTCAATCCACTTTAATCACTTTCTACAAAGTATGCAACCAGTACGGAGTAGATGATAGCCTGTATAAGTACAATGGGCAATACAACTACATTGAGTTTTACAATGGCTCCCGTATAGACCTGCTGGATCTCCAGTATAAACCTGGTGATCCTCTTTATGAACGTTACGGATCCATTGAATATACTGGAGGCTGGATAGAGGAAGGTGGAGAGGTAAATTTTGGCGCATACGACACTTTGAAAACCCGTATAGGTAGGCATCTAAACTCTGAATTGGGATTAAGACGTAAGCTGTTTATCACGTGTAACCCCAAAAAGAATTGGATGTATGATACATTCTACAAACCAGCTATTAGGGGTGTTCTTGCTGATTATATGTATTACCTGGCTTGTTTGGTACAAGAAAACCCGTTTATAGATCCAGACTATATAGAAGGGCTAAGGACTACCAAAGATAAGGTAAAAAAAGAACGCTTGCTTAAAGGAAACTGGGAGTATGATGATAACCCGAATGCCCTTTGCTCTCATGATGCTATTGTTGCCATTTTCAATAACCTTCTGGCGGTTACTACTGGATCCTACTATTTAACAGCCGATATAGCCCGATTCGGTTCCGATTATGCCCGTATCTGTGTTTGGGATGGGTATAAGGTTATAGATCTTAGATGCTATCCTGTTAGTAAAACCACCGATATACAAAACTGTATAAGGCATTTTCAGAAAAAGTACAGGATCCCTAAATGGAAGTGTATAGCGGATGAGGATGGTGTAGGTGGGGGAGTTGTGGATAATTGCGATATTCAAGGATTTGTGAATAATAGTAGTGCTCTGAATAACGAGAACTACTATAACCTACAAACTCAGTGCGGTTATAAATTGGCTGAGCATATTAACGCTTCGGAGGTTGGAATAGATGAGGATCTGGTAAGCGAAGCTGATAGAGAGCAAATAATCCTGGAACTGGAACAGTTGCAAACATGGAAGGCAGACAGTGAAGGCAAATTGAAACTAAAACCGAAAGAAGAAATAAAGCTGGATATTAAATGTTCGCCAGACTGGAGAGATGTTTTCTTGATGCGTTGCTGGTTTGATTATAACGAGTTTGATATTCCAGATGATATAGAGGAACGATTAGGAATTAACTATTAATTGATTGTATTATGGGATTGCTAAATGTTATAGATGCAGTGAAAAATGAAGTGAAAGCTGCTGTAGGCTATCAGCAAAGTTTTGCCAGCCTATTAAGTTCAAAAGATATAGCCAGAGCATTAAGTATGATGCAAGACAGATCAAGTTCTGCTCAGAAAGCATTACTGGAGTATAAGATAGAACATCATGAGGTAATGAAACGCCAGGATAAAGCGGTATTGGATAAAAAGGGTAATTTCCTCAGATGGCAAAAACGTTGGAAAATACCAATTCCTTATCAGCCGTTTATCAATGAAATTGCGCTGGTATTCTTGTATGGCAGACCTGTAAAATGGTTACAGCGTAGCAAAAATACGGATTATGCTTTTGAACGGTATAACCAACTGTTAGAAGATCTCCGCTTTAATGCTCATGTGAGGGAGGCTAAACGTGTCGCTGGTGCTGAGCGTACTTCTGCTATGCTATACCACGTTTATAGAAATAAAGAAGGAAAGCCAGCCGTTAAACTTAATGTACTTTCAAAACAGAATGGCGATGATATTTTTCTAATAAAGGATCAGTATAAGCGATTAACTGCTTTTGCCTGGGGGTATTATCTTACTGAATCTGGTAATAAAAGCGTTTATCACGTTGATATATATCGGGATGATACAGTGTACTATTGCAAACGCTTAAACATGGGCTGGGAGGTGAAGGCAGTTCCTAATTTAGTAGGTAAAATTCCTGCTATCATTTTTGAGCAAGAACTTGAACACGAAGGGGTACAGCCGATGATTCATCGTGTAGAGAGTTTGGAATCTACGGATGCAGATGTAAATGATAGGTTCGCTAATCCTGCTATGGTTGCTACTGCTGATGTTATTAACAGTTTGCCGAAAGCTGAGGAGGAAGCAAAACTGTTTATACTAAAGAATGGGGGTAAAATAGAGTATCTGACATGGGATCAAGCTTCTGAAAGTAAGAAAAACGAGTATGAGCGTTTAGATAATCATATTCTTTCAAAGTCTTTCACTCCTAATATTGATTTTGACAATATGAAAAGCCTGGGTAATTTATCTGCTAAAGCGATTAGAAAGCTGATGCTTCTTGCTGTAATTAAAGCAGATAAAAGGAAAGAAACCCATGATGGCTACATGAATAGAACAGGGAACCTTTTACGTGCTATTCTGGGTAATGTTTTGGATTACCAACATAAAGCTGAATATGAGGCTTTGAAGTTGGGGCATGAGTTCCAGGAACCTTTTGGAGAAGATGTTTCTGAGTTGTTAGCCGATCTTTCCAAACAGTACAATGATGGAGCATTGAGCCGACAAACCTACGTGGAAATGAGCTATCTTATCAAAGATGCTAAGGCTGAAATGGAACGTTTGAAAAAAGAAGAGCTGGAAGCAATAGCCAGACAGAAGGAAATGGAGAAAACTGATATTTTCGGGGAGGCTGAGTAATGGCAAAGAGAGTACAGCAGAAAGAAACAAAGTACCACTGTAGGGACTGCAAACATTCTTATGATTATCACGAAAACAACTGGAAAGGTGAGCCTTTCTTGTGTAGGTGTCCGTTTTGTAAATTCTCTAAGTTTCTGGATAAAGACTATTGTAATAATTTTGAATTAAAGCAACAGGATGGGAAATAGTAAACAGAAAGAACTTTTCAAACGTACAGAGGGATATGCTGCTAATGTACGTGAGATCTATAGAGTTTACATGAATCGGCTTATTAACCTGGTAAAAGGTGTAGAGCTGGAAGATGGTAAACCATTCTCTTTCTCTGAATATGGTTACGGTGATGAGGCTACAGCCATATTTAGAGAAATGTATAGTAGCTTGTACCAGGAGATAAGGAAGGACATAGAAAATGAGTGGATCCTTTCAAATGATAATAATGATGAGCTGGTAAAAAGCATATTCGGAAAAAACTCTATTAAAAGTAATCTGTTTGCCCGATTCTTTAAGAGGAATAAGGAGGCTATGGATGCTTTCTTTGCCAGAAAAACAGGTAAGGAAGGGCTTAGCCTCTCACAAAAGGTATGGAGGTACACAGGGCAATTTAGAGAAGAATTAGAAAACTGTTTAGACCTGGCAATAGGTGAAGGTACTGGAGCCAACAAACTTGCTTCCAAGATCCAAATGTACCTACAGGATCCCGATAGATTCTATAGACGTTTTAGGGTAAAAGTAGGAGAGGATGAGAACGGAAATACAGTATATGGAAGGCAGTGGAAACGTAGAGTATATGACAAAGAGAGTAAAGGGTATAAATGGATAGATGATGATCCCAAAAAGTTTCATCCTGGTAAGGGGGTATATAGATCCTCGTACCGTAATGCTCAACGTCTGGCACGTACTGAAACAAACATAGCCTATAGAGTAGCTGATTTTGAACGTTGGGAACGATTAGATTTTATTGTAGGTTATGAAATAAAGGTTTCAAAAAATCATCCTCATTATGATATTTGCGATGAGCTGGCTGGTAAATACCCCAAAAGTTTTAAATGGACTGGCTGGCATCCTAATTGTCGTTGTTACATGATCCCTATTTTGGCTGGAGGTGATGAGATAGAGGAAATGATAGAGAGAATTATGGCTGGAGAAGATGGGGAGATAAACCAGATGGAGGAAATTACGGAGCTTCCTGGTGCTTTTTCCAGATGGATAAGAGAGAATGAAGATCGAATGAATGAAGCCCAGGTAAGAGGCACACTACCCTATTTTATCAAAGATAACCCAGAAGCAATAAAGAAGATTCTACACCCCTCTAAATAAAGAGCCACTACCAACGCTGGTAATGGCTCTGGGCTATCTTTAGATAGCTATCATCAGCTCTCAACAGATGAAATTTTAATCAGGTTGAATAGTTTTAATAGCTTCTTAGCGTTCTTTTCCGACACTTTACGCTCTATATACCCATCAGTGGTATAAAACCTAACATTGCTTATCTTATGCGTTTGTAGTTCTCGGATTTGATTCTCTGATAGATCGTATTTTGTTTTCAGGAGAAAATGAGAGATATGGGTACTTCCTATGTTTAAGCTCCTATACTCACTTACAGCATCTTCCAAGTTTGCCAATGTAATAATGCTGTCATTTTGTAGCAGAAACATAAACTGGGCATTCTTTTCCATCGTGTAGATTTCATCCCCACCATTGAAGCTAACCAAAAGAATATGAGTGCCATTAACAGATCTGATAGAACACGTAAATCCGTCACTTATAGCTGTATAGCTCGTTTCTATTACATGGTTGCCAGTAAAAGCATCTTTCTCGTTTTTTACAATTTTCTGAGAATAAGCGTATTCGCAAATATTCAGAATAGCCAGAAATAAAATCAATCGTTTCATGATATTACATATTAACAGGTTATTACTTTAAGCCTGGCTACCCGTAAACACACAAAAAGAGCGTGGGCTTACTCCGTTAGATCAAGAGGTACGACCAAGCACCCGACAGCCCATAACAAGAGTAATGCCCACGCATAGCGTAGGCATTAGCAGATTGTTTCTTAGGACTGTCTAAAAATTGGTCGTTTTCTTGATCCTTAAAACAATAGCCAATGCTATTTAGTATATTTTCAATTCTACTGCAAATATAATGCTTTCTTTGTTATAAAAATAGTCTGGATCTGTTATTTATCTACTACATAACAAAAAAAGGAAGGCTTTTTCAAACCTCCCTTTTACCTCTGTTTGTCTGTTTCCGTCTGATAAATCCCATTCGGATAGTGCAAAACTTATTCTGGTATTCCACCTTATCCAGATCCACGTTCCAAAGACTTTCTTTCTTAATGCCTATTAGATCCTCTGAAAGATCTTCATAGATAGCAGCTTTTGAACCAAAATAATAATGCCTTTTACCGTTGAATGGTTCTTTCAACTCTACGTGAATAATTTTCTGTTCTTTCATATAACGCTACATATAGTTTATTTCCTGTTAAATCAAAGTATAGGTTTTGTAATTGGTGTAGAAATTTGATTTCACGAACGATACGTTCATTCATCATTAGTCCCCAAAAACCAGATCTATGATTATATAAAATCCAGAAATCTTCTTTTGTGAACAAAGTTTGTTCTTGTATCTGAAAATTATGGGTTGCAACAAATCCGCATTTTGTAAGTATATCCTCTGTAATGGGAATAGGATCAGCATCTTTTAAAAGCAAGTCTATAAAATTATTTCTATTTTCTTTTAACGGATATAACCTTAGTACATACCCGTTATCAGAAAATATAATCTCATCAAATCCGAAAAAATTACATTGTAGATAACAGTTTTCAACTGTTCTAACATAGTTTCCTATCCTTAATTCTGATATTTCCATGATTTTATCTATCTTTAATTGGTACACCAAGTAAAATGTATTGGGCGCATTCTCCATTCAGATAATCAATAGCTAAAGCGGCAATAGCCCTACCCTGAACTGTTTTAAGTTCCTCCAGTTTAGCCCTGGTTATGTCGGTCTGGTGATCTCTTAGGATCTCAATAGCCTTTAGATAACCTTCCTTTACTGGAGCATTCACAAAGCGATTTACTCTTATATCCGCTAACCTCTCCTCTATCTTAGAGATAGTTTCTTGTATTTCTTCATTTGTTCTCATATTTCTTTTAATCAGAAGCTTTAAAATTGTATATTGGTTTTATCGTATCAATGATCTCAACGGTATCAGTGATAGCATTCTTAATCTCTTCCATCGACTTGTACGCTTGTGGAGCTTCATCTATAGTTGCAGTACTTACAGATGTGGTAAAAATACCGTTCATGGAGTTTACAAATTCATCCATTGAAAGCATTTCCTTTGCCTTGCTTCTACTCATAAGCCTACCAGCACCATGAGGAGCTGAATAATTCCAGTCCTCATTTCCCTTACCTATACAAATGAGCGATCCATCACGCATATTGATAGGAATGAGTATCTTTTCCCCAAGCTCAGCACTTACAGCTCCTTTTCTAAGGATCATACGTTTAAAATCAATGTAGTTATGTATGGTTTCAAACCTACTTTCCTCTTGAAAGCCCATTTCTTTAATGATAATGGTAGCCATTGTTTTACGGTTTAGCATTGCAAACCGTTGAACAATCTCCATATCATTCAGGTAAGAATTAAAATTATCACCAGACAAATGAGCCAGTTCCTTATCTGCTATGGGCTTTTTCAGTTTCTTAATTTCGTTCTCAATATCTTTCATTCTACCCTCTGCCTTTAATCTGGTGATAAGCTCCTCTCTTATCTTTTTCATTTCATTGGCACTCTGAAAGGCAAGATCCTGATAGTATTTGCAAACATCACCTCCCAGCTTTCTACTGCCAGAGTGGATAACAAGGTAATACTTGTTATTCTTTTCTGAGTAGTCAATCTCAATAAAATGGTTTCCACCTCCCAGAGATCCGATAGAAAGCAAAGCTCTTTCAAGATCCACTTGCTTAGCACATATTAGGCTCTCAAAATCAAAAGAGGCTTTTTGCTTTTCGTGAACATTAAAGCCGTTGGGCACTTTTGTTCGTATCACACTATCCAATTTCTCACAGTCTATATGTTTATCCTTTAGTTCAATGGTAAGCATACCACAACCAATATCAACACCAACCAAGTTAGGAGTTACTTTATCGGTTATTGTCATTGTAGTACCAACAGTACAGCCCTTACCAGCGTGACTATCTGGCATTATTCTGATAATAGAATTTTGATAGGCTTCGTAATTAGCAAGTCTTTTAATTTGCTCGTAAGCCTCGTATTCAAATGTTTCAGCAAAGATCTTTACCTCTTTACCTGAATTTGTTCTAATTGTTTTCATATCAATTACAAATATAGTTTGTTTTATTAGGTATAACAAATAATTACTCGTCTTTAACGACTATTACTAATCTACTTCCATCTGGCATACGAAAAGCCTTATTAAATAGCTTTTGGCATCTTCTGGGGGGATTTATGTATGAATGGTGCATTTCATCAAACATTCTACAGTACCCTTTCCCCATGTTGGGTTGTAAATGGGTAGATCCATTACTAAACCAGGGACACGTACCGCAACTGCCTGGCTTATCGTAAAAAGGGGTATCGTTTATTGTTATCATTTTCCTTTCAATTTACTTAGTAAAGTAACGTGCCTTTTTAGTTCTGATCGGAGATACTTGTTATCAGTTCGTAGCTCTTCGATAATGGCATTTCTTTTCTCCAGCTCCTTGTTGTATTGTTCCCGTTCAAACTGGGCAAAGGTTAGATCTTCGTTACCAGAGGAGCAGGTGCAATCTTTAATATCATTACTCATAACCACCGACCAACACCCAGGAATTAAAACCTTTCCTACTTCATTATCGTATATGTAGTGGCACTTACTCATAAATTACCCTTTCATACGTCCTAAAAAAGACAGTTTTAATACATCGTATTGCTGACCTATTACTGCAAATTCCAACATAGCGTTATCATCCGAAAGGTCATTTATTCTCAAAAGAGGGTAGCTTTCTCCTGTTTGGGTTGCATACCTCTCTTGCGAAATATCATCTGTAATACGCTCATCATTGGAATTTCCAAAGTATGAATCAAGGCTTTTAATGATATGATTATTCAAATAAGCCTCGCTATATACAGAAGCTATTTTATCCTGTTTCCTTAGTGCGTATCTCATTTTTCAACTCCTTTCGGTTTGTTTATGGGTTTCCAGTGGGTTATAGTAACTTCAAATTCGGATTCACTGAAATTGTCAAGATAATCTTCTGTCCATCCGTATTCACCCCAGACAGATGTAAGATAACTGACTTCTACAATGCCAGTGGCTATTTCCTTGTACTCAATCCTTAGCAAACATGGGGTATTCCGTTCCGGCACATCTTCCGTATTTTCTTTACACTCGTGCCATTCGTCCGACTGAAATTCATTCCAACGTCTTGCTATCTCTTCACAAAGGATATTTGAACTTTCCACATCGCCTAAATGGATTTCTGCTATTTGATAATTCATTCCGTCCTTTATACAAAGTTCTGCATCCAATTCATCCGCACCAAACAAGCGTTTGCCTCGTGCTGGTAGGCAAATAAGTTTCAATGTATCAGTATCTAACTCACCTTTGGCGTATGTCCAATTCAATTTGATTTTCATTTCGCACCTCCTTTTATTAGTTCGTGGTTGTCGTGAATGTTGCCGATGATTTTGACATTATCACATTCAGCCAAATATCGGTCATAACACGCAGCAGCATCATATACAAAAGCTGCTGATTTCATTTTGACTACCGATAATACTGGAGAATCAATACCAGTATTAAAATCGTTATAGCAAAAGCCCTCAACAATATCCCCTTCGTAGATTTCCCTGCCGTCCTTATCGTGCAAGCCTGTGAACTGCCCAACTGTACTTGCATCAACCTCAGACGCAGAAGTAACAATAAAACTATCCCCAATTTTAACTACGCAAGTTGCGTGATTTATATAGGGTTTGTTGTTGACTAATATTAAACTCCCATACACCCATCTATTTTGATAATCTATCCATTTACCTCTAAATTTAATTGTTCTCATAATGTTACTTTCTAAATTTTTTAAAATAAATTTAGTTGAACTCCCTGGTGCTTTTGCAGTGTTCTTTTATATACTGGGCACTGATCCCGATAACTACAAGATCCTGCTTTCGCTTCATTGAAACGGGTAGCCCACAACTCAGAAAATTGTTCAGGATCCAACTGGTTAGCCTCCCTTTCTTGGGAAAGAAAGCTAACCAGTTTCATGCAGAAAAAACCGTTTTCTTTTCCTCCATTCTCAAATGTATGTATGCTATCTCCTTTCATATAGAACCTCCACATTTTTTAAAGGCTCCAGTCGGTATTTCCCACTTTTCTCCTTCTGGGATAATGATGGAGCTGTTATATTCGTAACTTGTAGCTAATAAAGCCAACTCTGGGGTAATACTCTCATATGGAGTACCTTTTTTTATGAGCGTGGAAAGATCTGTATCACGTTTTAGTGTGTAGCCAAAATCTTTCTCAAATTGGATAAGATCATTAGCCTGGTGTTTGCTTATACAAGCAGCACTTGCAAACTGGTGTTGATTACCAAAAATACAAAACTTGCAACTACATCTACCAAATCCCATAAAGTAACAAGGGTGAGCACGTACACGATATTTCTCCATAATATCCCAGATCTGCTTTTCTTTCCAATCCCTTATAGGTCTGAAACGGTCTATGTGTCTAAAAAACTCTTTTCCATTTCTGAGATCGGCTTTATCTGGTTCCAGAATTGCGTATGTTGCACGTTGCTTACTTTCCTCTCCACGTTCTCCAGAGAGAACCAGGGTGCGTATATTTCTAAAACGTTCCTGATTTCTTAGAGCAGCCGAACACACATCTATTTTGAGAGCAGCACTACACCAGCGCACTTTAAGGCTGGCAGACTGTTGAGGAAATTTTAACCTGGTGTTGGGCTTACCTTTGATACCTCCAACTTGTTTTATTTTACCTCCAGGCAATTCAAAGCAAATAGGTGCTGTTAGCTCATTATTTCGTAACATTTCCTTTTTAAAGCCTCCTGTTCTCCATTGATAGAATACTGGGATCCCAAAGGCTTCACCAAGTTTATGGCAATAATCTGGAGTTACTTCCCAATCAAAAAGGCTTTCATCCCGTCCGTCTATTTCTTGGTGCCAGAGTTCAATCCGATCACAGGGAACACTGTTATCCAGAAGATATAATAGCAGGGCTGTACTGTCTTTACCTCCTGAGAAGCTAACTATATATTTGTCGTAACTATGTAGATCAAAATTATCCATGTTTACAGATCAAAGAGTTTAGCGATCATAGGCTTATCCATCATACTCAAACGTGTGCCAGAACAAAACTGCTTTTGGAAACCTAAAAACAGTTTATCACCATGACAAACTTTGCCATATAGAGAAAGCTGGGATATTTGCTCATCTGTGATAGGAACTAAAGGCATATTATAACGACTTTGTAGATAACCATCATATAATATCCAATTACCATGTATTTTAATCCATCCATTCCTCATAAGATACCCATCCATATTATTATCTCCTCCGGACAAAACATCTACGCCATCTAAAACTTTGATCCTCTCTCGTATAGCATCTGCCAGAGTATTATGGAGCATATTTGATATTTCACCGTTCAGACCGTAGTAATCACCATTTGGAGCCAGCCAACCAGCCGAGTAATTATCTGTAATTGTAACGGGCTGAATCGTGTCCTTTAGGATCTTTTGAATCTCAATGGCAGCATCAATATGCTTTTTTATACCATTATCCTGCTTTTCTATCTCCTCTGTAATAAACTCATAATTACCCTGAGCAATGGCATCTATCCGATATTGAATTAAGCCTATTACCATGTGTTTACCTTGTGAACAGTATTTTACATCGTCTGGAAAAACGTGTTCTATGAAATCAAACACTTTCCACAGTGTAGCCACTTCTCTAAGGAAGCGATCTGCCACAGAGCATAAATTTACAACCTCACAAACAGAATCTTTTTCTTTTAATTTCAAGGCAAACATTCTGAGGCTTTTTTCCTTATCACTACTTGTAAATATTGGTAGTACATCTTTTAGTGGAATCTCCAGGTAGCTGTTCATATTATAATCAGAGAACAACCTTGCTGTTTCATTAAATTGCTGGTATAGCTTTCTCCCTTCATCACCAATCCATTTATGTTTCCTGGAATACCATTCTGTAAAATCTATGAAAGGATAATCTTTATGTTTGCTATCTATCCTATCTACTACCTCTATTGTTTCATGGTCTGCCATAACTTCTAAAACTTTGTTACCTCGTAATATTTGAGTAGCAAGCTGGTGAGGAAGTCCAGGTAAAGATCCTGTTAATACTTCAATAGCTTTTTGTGGGTCATAATCATATAATAGTTTTTCCTGAGCTATTTGCATTATCAATGCTCCAGCTCTATCACCCAGAGTAAAATGTATTGTTCCCATCATTGTACCTCCCCTTTTTCATATTTCGCATCACATTTAGCGAGAAACACATTCGGACAAAGTTTGTGATATGTATTCATAATTGTGTATATTGTACAGGGCTTTCGCCCTGTTGGTTAATAATTTGCTATCTTTTGTTTGGTATTCGCAACAAAAGTCTTATTTGACCCTTTAATGTTGATTTCTCCGAGATTTTCCCAATCTCCATTTGCCCATGTTTTAGTAATGCAAGAGCATTTGTACTTGTCGATATTCGCTTTGATTAGAGCCTTTGCAGGTTTAAGAGAGTGGAACGTGAATGTATCATCCCACTTCTCACACTCTACATCATATTCCCATCTTTTCAGTTCTCTATTAAACTTGTCGCCTATATACTTGTGACAAACAGGCTCACTAAAACAAACTGTATATGTTTTCATCATTGATATGTTTAGTTGTGCAAATTGCGTTTGATATACTCTTTATCCTCTTCCCATAGAGGCAAATTCATTTCTACGGTTTTCAGGACTACGTTATGCTCCCCAACAAGCCTAACAGCCATTTTGCGAAAATCTGTATCATCGTATGCTCTTGATTTGCCAATAAGAAGAGCTACCATTTCATCTATATTCTCATTTTTCTGCTTGTTCATAAGTTCAAAGTTCACAGCTCTTGCATGAATATCATTTATAATTTTACTGCCTCCATGCTTCTTGTAGTCTTTACAGAACTCATCCTTATCCATTGATGTGTTCATATATACAGCGTGTATGTAGTTAAACTCTTCCACTGTCGGTGTCAATCCTGTTCTTTCTTCAAATTCTTTCTGTGTCATATCTTAATATCTTTAGTTTTATATTCTTTTCGTGTAACTGTTTTAATTACGTTGCAAATATATGTGATATTGGTAATATTACCAAGTGAATCAGGTAATATTTTGCAAGAAAGATAATAAATTACCTAAAATAGTCATTTTAAGGAGTGTTTTTAGGTGAATTTTGCGTGTAATCCTTCTCTCTTTAGTTTATTTGATCCATATTTTTAGGTAATATTTCACTGCAAAACAATGGAAATATTACCAGGTGAACATTTTTTTTGTGATATTACCAATCATTCTTTTATTTGATATACTTAATACAACAAATAAAACCACGCTAATTGATTGATATTAAGATTTTTTGCCCTAAAAAATAACGGTGTATATATACGCCATTTATCGAAAATATTACCTACTTTTGCCACATAACATTAAAACTTAAGTGAAATGAACAAAACACTCTTGGCTAAAGTGAAAGACTTGTGCAAAGACACAGGGCTATCAGAGAAGTATCTTATTGCGATAACCGAGAAAATGGGTGGCAGCATTGAAGATGATTCGACTGATGAAACGGCAATCGGAAATGTAGCAAACCAGATCGCAGAAATCGCCCAGGAAACACAGGGTGAAGCAACCAGGTGGGCTTCTAAAAAAAAGGATAAGGATAATCCTGATGATTCTAAAAAGAATGAGGATCAGAAAAAAAAGGAGGATTCTAAGAATGATCCGAATGCCAAAAAAATTGCGGAGATGGAAAAGGAGATGGAAAACATGAAAAAAGAACAGGCTGCTAAGGATCGTGATAATGCGGTTACACAAGCCCTGGATAAGCATGGTATTCCAGCATGGCGTAGAAAAGGTTTGGTTATTCCTGAAAATGAAGATCCAGACACGTATTGCGCTGCTTTAAAACAGGATCTCATCACTGAAAACCTACTTCCAGAAGATCCTGAGAGTGTAAAAACGGCAACGGATAAGAATGTAGATGAGGCTTCGGATTCGCTGCTGGAATCAATTATCGTTAAATAAACCTGTAGTAAAATGAAAAGAAAGAAGTATTCATTTGTCGGTGAGAAACCGATTTTCACAGGCAGCCCACAGATCGTACAAGGAGGGTTTAATCTGGAGAGGGAAAAGCAACGTTTTTCAGTCGGTGATATTATCCCACCTGGAACACCAGCTATTTTCAACGAATTAACCAGGAAAGTACAGATTGTTAAGACTGCAAAAGTGAAGGCTGTAGATACAGAGGACGCAAAAGTTATCACTCTGGTATCAAATGCTTATTGCCAGCCATGTTTCGCTGTTGGTGATAAATTGTTGAAAGCAGATGCTGTTACTGGTACTTATGCGGATGCTCCTTCAATCGTATCCATTGAAAAGCCAGGTGTAGCTGATGCTGATTATGTTATTACGCTTTCAACGGAGATTACAGGATTAGCTGTAGATCAAATTCTGGTGGAGGTTGTATCTGTAGAAGATAAAGCTTCCATTATTGGAGAGCCTAATAGCTTAACTGTTGAGGAAGTTACTGTTAGAGAGTTTGAAACTCCGATTGATGTAACTGAGGACACGATGCAATATGCTGTAATGGAAAGACGGATTTTGCCAATTCCTGACAGTATGAAGGATAGCACAAAACGCCATTTGAAAGCTAACTCTCATATTCGACTTTCACAAACTTACTAAAAACAAGGTATTAGATGAAATCAATTTATTCAACATTTACGGGTTTGTTCAAAGATGGCAAACCTATTGACTTCCTGGCAACCTGGAAAAAGGCTCTGGATAAGGCTTCTGAGCGTGAAGTGGCTTTGTTCCAGAAAACTTATTCTGATGAGTGGTTTGATTGGGAGGCTCCGCAGCTTTCGTTACGAGCTGAGGGCATTATGGGTAAGTACCATTTACGTGTAATGGCTACTTTGATTGGTGATGAATCACCTACTCCGTTAAGACGTTCTGACGGATTCGATATTTGGAATGAAGAGATCCCACGTGTAGGACACAAGTTCTTCATGAAGGCTTCCACGTACCGTAAACTATTGGAAGTTTATAAATCTCCGTTCCTGAAAGATGGGCAGAAAGTTAAGCAGATTGAAAAGACTTTACGTAACGATCTTGAAAACGCTTATCTGGGCTGTAAAGATACGGCTGACTTTATGATTTTGAACGCCATTTCCAATTTTGGTGTTTGTCGTTTCAAGCCAGAAATTAATAACCCTGGAGGTCGTGAATTTGAGATAGATTATCTCATGGAAGAGGCAAACAAGCTTGTATCTGCTCTTTTGTGGAATGAAGCTAATTCCAAAGCTGGTAAGCTGGATATTATTCTCACGCTTACAATGATTGTTACCCTGTTTAAAAACATGGGTGTTTATTTTGAAGAGATGCTGATGGCTCCAGAGCTGCTTGCCTTTATCCGTAGAGATATTAACATTCGTGAATCTGCATACGGGAAAGATAAGTCTGCTAAGGTTGTAAGTGTAGCTGATTTGAATACCTTGTTTGCCGACAATGGTTTACCGAAGGTGCGTGAAATCACTCGCTTGGTAGCCGTTGAGAAAGATGGTGATCGCCAAGCTTTAGATCCCTGGAATCATAATGTAATCGTATTTAAGCCTGCTGGTAAATTGGGCTTTATCCAACCTGCTATTGAAGATAACGAACTCTTTGAGGAGGACAATGTGGATTATATGGATGCTGGTAATGGTATTCGTATTGCAAAGTGGCGTACTGGTGAATCTACGGGACAAAAGGCAGGAGAGTACACGCAAGGATCTGCTCGTTTAATCCCTGTTATCAATGAGATTAACGCTTTGGTTTGCTTCCAGGTTAGAGGCTTTGAGGAGCTTAAGACTATTGAGGAAGGTGTTACTTTCTTCAAAAAGGAAACCTACAATTCAAAGAAGGCTTCTGAGGTTACTACAGCTGTAAATGTCGGTTAATTAAAAGCTATTGAATCATGTTTGAATTAAAAGTTTTGAAACCTCTCACGGATAAATACAATCCTGAGAAGAAATACAAAGAAGGTGAAACCCTTCTTACTGATGAGATCAGTAGAGTAAATGATCTGGTTGCTCGTGGGCTTTGCAGTATTGTATCTGTAAAAACTGTTTCCGAGAAAAACCAACCAGGTACAGAAGGATCCACAAAGATCCAGTGTTTTGAGAAGGAGTTTGAATTGGAAGAAGTAAAAGCTGCTTTGAATACTATCGGTGTAAATGTAGCTAAGAATGCTGGTTTACCTGGTGTAACTAAGAAGTTGGCTGAGCTGACAGAAGAGCAAAATAAAGCTCTTTCCGAAACTCTTTGTAAAGATCCTAAATAGTTGAGCCATGACAAACTTAGATGCTATTCGTGCATTATGCACCAAAATCTGTACGGGCTTCTACCCTGATAAAAACGTGTTGGAGTTTACCCTTATTGATAATGGCATAGAGGCTACAGAGCCTTATAAACCTAAAAATGTAAAGCTTGTAAGGCTGGCTATTGGTATTGTTAAGGGTATGGCTGAGAATAGCCATTCGGAGAGTGGAATATCTGATTCATGGGATAGGGAGGCAATAGAAAAGAATATTGCATTTCTCTGTAAGGAGTATGGTATGGATAGCTCTGAGTTTGTGGATGAGCCTTCTATTACGGACGGATCTAACCAGTGGTAAGTTATGCAATACAACGGAACAATACAGTATAAGATATTATCTGGTGGTGGACTGGACGAAAACAGCGAGCCTATAGAATCAGGTAGTTCCTGGAGTGATCCTATTTGCTGTTTGTATAAAGCTGTAAAGCATACTCATGGTATTTATCAGCAGGGTAAGTTTACCGATTCAAGCTATGAAATTCTGATCGAGAGCCAGGAATTTGAAGCCGATACGGTAAAACTTACCAGTGATAGAGATAAGATGCTGGGAGAGTTTGAGGTACAGAATATTGAATTTGTGGAACGTTCTGGTAGAGTTAAAATTACTGTTTAATGGGATTCACAAAAAAAACACCTGATAACGCATTTAGTAACTTCCTGAATGAAACTAAACAGGTTGTTTTTAATAGGGCTTTAAAGGCTTTTGTATATGTCGGTGAAGCGTGTTTGAGAGAAGCCCGTTTGAATGGTAATTATACAGACCAGACAGGAAACCTTAGAAACTCTATCGGATATGCAGTTCTTTTCAACGGTGAAGTTATCCAGGAAAGCACATACGCCAATACCGAAGGAGGGCATAAAGGTAAAAAGCATTTGGATGCACTGAAAAAGAAGTATCAGACAGGTATAGTTTTAATTGTATCTACTGGTATGAATTACGCAGCCTATGTAGAAGCCAGGAATTACAATGTTATAACCTCTGCTGAATTACTTGCAAACAAACTCGTTCCCCAGATTATGAAACAGTTAGGCTTTAAATTGCAATGAATAAAACAGGTGAAGAAGTAGAGTTGGACGTTTTCAATATCGTTAAAGAAAGTCCATTGGCAAAGGAAATAAGAGGGATGGTTTACAGAGAAGGTACACGCCCGCTTGATTCAAAGAGTGAAGATATTGTAGTATCATTCCTTACTGGGCTTGATGGGCAATTTCAAACGGGATCTGTGAACGTGAATATTTATGTTCCGAACGTGGATAATGGTAGTAAGGTTCTGGTAAAGGATGCTGCCAGGTGCAGATACTTGGGACGTAAAGCCGATGAGGTTGTAAGATCTCTAAAGCCTTCCGACTATTATTTCTCTCTGGGTGCAATGATTCAAAGCTATAAAGCCGAAAAACTGGAGCAGTATTTTGTGAATGTGAAAATCAACTTCAAATTAAAAACATTTTAGTTATGTCAAATCAAAAAATTACATGGGGTAAACCTTTGGTTGAATTTGGTAAAACTGGTGCAAATGATGAAGCACCAGCCCAATTCACTGCAATGCCTACAGCAGAAGAGAACACTGTTCTTTTGACAACTGTAAAAGGAAGTGCCCAGGAACTTTATGGAGAAGGGCATGAGCTTGTTGCTCGTAAAATGCAAAAATCATACAAGCAACTTGCCATGAGTATTTTCGTTCCGTCTGGTACTGATGATCCCATTCCTGAGGAGGATGGCGTTATTGCCGATGAGTATAGCGTTAGGCTTACCCCAGAAGATCCAACTCTGGAAGGATTCATTATGCGTAAATGCGCTGTAGAAGTTGAAGAGGAATGGTCGTCTGCCAAAGGTAAACAGTTGAAATACATCTTTACCTCTTTGAAACCGAAAACAGGCAAAATGCTTGAAAAGTACAGTAAAACAGCTCAAGCCAATGTCGGCTAATAAAGGTTGGTAAGCATGGATAATATAGAAACAAAAGTAGCAGATACGATTTTGCAAAAACCTTATCGTGTGCAAGTTGGAGAGGAAACATATACAGTTGCTCCCCCTTCTATCGCTACTATTATTCTTGCTTCTGAGTTGATTGCTCAGCTCCCAGGATTGAAGTTAGACACTAAACAAGTAATGTTTGAATCCTTGTTTGTCGCTAAGGACTGTAAGGTGCTTGGCGATATTGTAGCTACTCTGATTCTGGGGGCTGATAACTTAACCTCAGAGGAGGAAATTATAGAAAAACATTGTTTCGGGCTGATCCGAAGAAAGAAAAAGGTACAGGTTGATAATAAGGTTATTCTTGCTGAGAAGATTTTGAAAAAGCTCCCACCCAGTAGGGTAAATTCTATCACGCTTTCGATACTTAACCGTATGGAGATTGGTGATTTTTTCGGGCTTACCGCTTCCCTGATAGAAGTAAATCTAATCAGACCGACAAAACCAAAGGAGGAAGCGGAAACGATAGTATCTGGTCGGTAATAGCAGGAATAGCTAAATGCTACAACCTTCCATTTGACTACATTCTTTATAAGATGAGTTTTGCTAATGTTCAGCTCTATAATGCTGTAATACCAACATTCTCACCTAAAAAAGATACAGGAACAAAAGCAAATGAAGATAGTACCATAAATGGCGATGATCCAGCCAACCAGGAAGCAATAAGAAAAGCATTGTTTGAAGACAACGAAGATGAATAATAACGAAGGTACAACATGGTGGGCTTTGGGACTTGATAACTCTAAGTTTGAAAGCGATGTAAACAAATCCAATTCCCTGTTTCAAAGTATTGGAGCTACAGCCGAAAAGGAAGGTAGTAGGATAGATAGTATATTTCGCAAACTAACTATAGCTGCTGCTGGATTCTTTACGGCTCAACAAGCTTTGGAATACGCTAATAAGATCGCTACTGTTAGAGGAGAGTACCAGCAGTTAGAGGTTGCTTTCAATACGATGTTAGGAAGCAAGGCGAAAGCTGATGCCCTTATGGATAAGGTAATAGATACGGCTGCAAAAACTCCGTTTGACTTGCAAGGTGTTGCTTCTGGAGCGAAACAGTTGCTTGCTTATGGTGTTGCGTCCGAAGATGTTACAAATCGTCTTGTACAACTTGGTAATATTGCTGCTGGTTTGTCTATTCCTTTGAACGACATTGTGTATTTGTATGGTACTACAATGGTTCAAGGTCGTTTATTTACCCAGGATGTACGTCAATTCATGGGAAGAGGTATTCCATTGGTTAAGGAACTCTCCAAAGAACTTGGAAAAACGGAGGAGGAAATTAACGCTATGGTTACTGCTGGAAAGATTGGATTTCCAGAGGTTCAGAAAGTTCTGGATAATCTTACTGGTTCGGGTGGTATGTTTTACAACCTCATGGAAGAGCAAAGTAAAACGATCTCTGGTAAGATCTCCAACCTGGAGGATGGTATTTCTGTAATGTTCAATAACATAGGTAAGTCAAGTGAAGGGATTATAAACTCGGTTCTTGATTCTGCTGCTACTGTAGTGGAAAACTACGAGGAAATAGGTGCTACTATCCAGGAATTGATAGTTACTTATGGTGCTTACAAGGCTGCTGTAATGACAGTGGCAGCGACAAAGCAAGCTGTTACCACCATTAAGGCTACAGGAGAAGCGGAAGAGTTGGCTAAGCTCCTTACCGTAGAGCAACAGGCTGCTATATCCAAACAAAACTTGACAAAAGGGACTGTAGAATATACGGCTGCTGTAAAAGCTGAAATAACTGCTGAAATGGAACGGCAGACTACAATAGCAACAGGACTTAATGCAGAGGTTTCTTCTGCTCGTGAAGCTCTTAATGTACGTAAGAAACAACAATTAGCTGCTGCTCAGTTAGTGGAAACCAGAAAGCAAGAACTGGCTTCTTTGATAGAAAGTACCAAATCTGAGAAAGTAGCTTCTAAGGAAAAGGAAATAGCCCTGCTCTCGGAAAAACAAAGTCGTGCTGCTCTCCATGTTCAAAAACTACAGGAGCAGAAAGATTCTACCATATCTGAGGCTCGTGCTTTGAAAGAAGCTGGAGCCAGTGCAGAGATTGTAGTTGCTAAAAATCGTGAGATTGCTGCAATAAACACGAAATTAGTTGCTGTCAAACAAGAAGAGATTCAATGTAGCCAAATGATTGTAGCCAAACGTGCAGAAATTAAGGCTATAGATTCCAGTATTGCTTCTAAACAAATAGAAGCTGCTCAAAATAGACTTAACACGGCTTTACAAGAAGCAAATACGGCTGAGGTTAATAAAAACTCTGCTGCTCGTGTTCTTAGCTCTAAAAGGGCTGCTCTTGATTCTGCTGTAAGAAAGGCTAATACCCTTGAAACAGGGCTTAATACAGCAGCTCAGGCAGCGAATGTAACAACTACCAACCTTTTATCTACTGCAAAACTCCGTTTAACTGCTGTTGCGGCAAAGTTGAACGCTGTAGTTATGGCGAATCCCTATACTTTGGCGGCAGCAGCTATAGCGGCTCTTGGTTATGGTATATATAAACTTATCACTTATCAAACTGATGCAGAAAAAGCACAGGAAAAACTGAATACAGCCATATCTGAAAGTGATAAGGCTATTGGTGCTGAGAGATTGCAAATAGATGCCATGTTTGCACGTTTGAAAACAGCTAAAGAGGGTACAGATGAGTATCGTGCCGCTAAAGAGGCTATAATGAGCAAATACGGTGAATACCTGAAAGGGTTAGGTGATGAGAAAACCGCTTTGGATGATTTGGCTAAAGCGTATAAGATCGTTACCCAGGAAGCGGAGAAGGCGGCTCGTGCAAGGGCTATGGAGAAGGCTATCAATGAGGCTTCTAATGATTACATGGAGAAGGAGATCAAAGGCAAGGATAATGTAGAGGATCTTCTTAAAGATAAATTTAAAGGTAAAAAGGATAAAGATGGTGTAGATCTCGCTGAAACTTACTACTGGAAAATCAAACCTGTTCTGGAGGGAAAAGGTGAGATTACCCAGGAGATTCAGGATATTATCAAACAATTCGATGAAACAAAGTTTCTTCCTGGTGATCCCATGACTGGTATAGGAGCCATGACCTATACAGCGAATGATTTACAGGAAGAGATAAACAAAGTGTTTAAGGCTCGTGGTATCTATAACAAGGTGATAGAGGAAGCCCAGAAGCGTTTTGGCGAGAATCTACCTGGTAAAAATGATGGCAAAACTGAAACGGAGGCTTTTGATATACAGAAGGCTTCTCTTTCAGAACTGGATGCTGAGCTGGTAAAAGCTAAAGCTACGTTGGATGCCTACAATACAGCAGTAGAGAAGAATAACGGTTTATCCAAAGATGGTAAAACAGTTACCAAAGATAATGTAGATAGCCAGAATGCTTATATTTCCAATCTCCAAAAGAGAATATTAGAGGAGGAGAAAGATCTAAAAATCATTCGAGAAGTAGAGGAACGTGTAGCCAAACTAAAAAAAGACCAGAAAGAAACAGTAAAAGATAGCTCGGAGTACAATAATTACCAGAGACGTATAGATTCACTTAGTAAATTGATTCCTTCTACAAAATCGGCTAAAGAGAAAAAAGATTACTCGGATGAAATAAAGAAGGATGCCCAAGAAAAGATACGCATAGAGAAAGATATGGCGTTTGCCATTCGCCAGGCTAAAATCAACCTGGATAAAGATGGATTCTCTAAAACAATAGATCAAAACCAGCTCAATTATGAGCAGGAGATTGAACAGCTTAGAAGGCAGCAAGAAGATAAGTTAAACAAGATCCAGGAATGGGAAAAAACAGTGTGGGAATCCAAAGGTAAGAAAGGCAAATTCACGCCTACCACCACTGAGTTATCTGCTGAGGATAAAAAGCAATTTAAAGAGCTGGAGGATCTTGCTGGTAAGAAATTAGCATTCAACAATCAGAATGCAATGGAAGAAATGCTTAAGCAGTATCAAACCTATACTGATAAGCGCAAGGTTATTGAGGAGAAATACCAGAAGGATATTGATGCCATGAAGGCTGCAAACGAGAAAGCCAAAAAGGAGGGCAAAAATCCCGTTTTCTCGGAAAAGAATATAAACCAGGCTGAGAAGGATAAAAAGGATTCGCTTGATGCTTTGGATCAAGAAATAGCCTCTCGTGAAGCATCGTTTACGGTTTGGGTAGATAGAATCTCCAGTTTGGGACTAAAGCAGCTAAAATCAGCCTTAGAAACAGCCAGAAACACGCTTGATAAGGATGGAAGTAAACTTAATGAAAAGGAGAAGGCTGTTCTCAATGCTAAAATTAAGACTTTAGAGAAAAAGGTAGAAATTGCTGAGGCTAAAGATGCCAGTACCTCTTCTGCTGAAAAATCAAAAAAGAAGTGGGGTGATACTCTAAAGGTGATGAATGAGGTACAAGATACAGTAGATAATATTGTTTCCAGTTTTGACGGTTTGGATGATATTACTAAAACAGTATTATCGTCTGCTGCTAATATTGCTGGTGGTATTATTGCCATGATCTCAGGTATTCAAGCGTTATCTGTAGCTGGAGCAGAAGCTATCAAAGGTGTGGAACGTGCTTCTGTTATTCTTGCTGTTGTGGGAGCTGCCATTTCTGTAATAACAACCTTGTTCGGTTTGACTTCTAAAGCAGAGAAAGAACACCAGGAAGCACTGAAAGAAGTTGCTCAGAACAAACTGGAAATGCAACGTAGGTACAATCTATTGTTGATGGAGCAAAACCTTCTTATGAAGGAAGCTACTTCAATTTTCGGAGAGGATCAGATTGCAAAAGCCGCCAGATCCATAGAAGTATATCGCCAGGCTATTGAGGAATATAAAGAAACTCTGAAAGGGGATAAACCTCAAATGACAAAGTTTGAGAAGCTCTTTGGTGATATTACTGGACGTTACAAAAAGCAGATGGATGAGTATAATCGTGGGATTGGTGCTTTGAGTAATGTTACGGTGAAAACGGGTAGCTATACTACTGGAGCGTGGTTCTGGAAAAAGCAACATGATATATACACCTCTGTTCTGGATGTTTACCCTGATCTTATAGATGGCGAAAATAAACTGAATAAAGAGAGGGCACAAGCGATCATAGACACTCAAACGATGAGTGATGAGAATAAGGCTCTACTGCAAAGCCTTATTGATCTGCAAGAACAAGCTGAGGAAGCCCAGGAAGCTCTTAGAAATTATCTACAGGACACATTTGGATCCCTGGGGGAGAGTGTTATGGATTCTCTGGTAAATGCGATTGAAAATGATGGAGTGGATGCTTGGGAGAAATTTGGAGAAGCAGGATCCTCTGTTTTAGAAGATCTCGGAAAGCAAATAGCCTATTCTCTGTTCTTTTCTGATAAGTTTAAAAGACTACAGGCAGATCTGGAAAAGATTTATGGCTCTGGCAAAACAGAGGAAGAGATAGCTAAGGATGCCAGGGATTTAGTAGCTTCTTTCTATCAAGGTATCGGAACGGATATGAATAACGCTCAACAATGGATGGAGCAATGGAAGGAAGAGGCTAACAAACAAGGATTCAATTTGTGGGAAACGGCTAACCGTGAAGTTTCCGCTAAAGGTATTGAAGCTGTAAACCAGGAAAGTGTGGATGAGTTAAATGGACGTACAACGGCAATACAAGGGCATACCTATCTTATAAGCGAAAGCATGAAGTTGCTTATAGCCAATGCTGGTAGGATGCTTGAACTTCTTACTGGTATCAGGGATAATACTTCTCACTTGGAAGATATAAAGCATAGCAATAAAGAAATGTTGTTAGCTATTGATAACATGAATAACAAAGGTTTAATTCTGAGAAAGGAATGAGAGAAGGAAAGTTGTATATAGATAATAAGGATGCCTTTATTCATTATGGCGTTTTCATTCAAGAAACGGGATATAATGGTGTTTTGTCATATCCACCACTTAAAGCTCCAGAAGTTTCTAATGATTGGGCTGAGTATGATGGTATAGAGGTGGATTTATCGGATCCCAAACTCGACCTGAAAGAGTTTGAGATAAAGTTTGCTGCTATTGGGGATTATCGTACTGGGGATCTATTCGCTCTTCTCTCTGATGGTGCTTATCATACATTTGAGTTTAGGGAGATTCAATTTGCCTGTAGATTGAGGTTGGTATCTGAGGTTAGTAATTTATTGTATGTAGGGGCAAAAACGTTCACGCTAAAATTTGCTGATGATTTTCCCATGAATGGTTATACCTATCAGGCTCCTTCTTCTAATACTGTTCCCATACAAGGATATGAGATAAATGGAGTTGATTTCTCTGTATATGGCATTCGGGTATTGGAAGGTAGCGAAGCCCAGGTATTGAAGGCTCCAGTAGTGAAAAAAAATATGCTTCGTAATCTGATAACAGAAAACGGTGCTATTTACGATGGTAAAAATGTAGTATATCAATCTAAAGAGGTTACTCTTAATTGCTGTTTGATAGCCAACGATCTCACTGAGTTCTGGCGAAATTACAGAGCTTTTCTACACGATCTTATAGAGGTGGTAGAAATTGATGAGGGGGACGGTGTAAAGTTACAAACTGCTGAGAAAACTCTATTTGTTGATAGTCAATACGAGGAATACCCCTGCTATTATAAAAATTCAAAAGTAAGCCTGTTCTCTCCTACTGGTAAGCTCTGGTGTGCCTTTACGCTCACTCTGGTATTTACGGTGTTCAGGATCGGAGAGGATGAGTATTTGCTTGCTTCTGAGGATGGAGAATTGATAGTTACAGAAGATGGTGAGTTTTATATAGATCTAAAAAGTTATGGCAATTAGGAAAAAGAAAATCAGTGAATTAACGCTTTCTGATAGCCTAACAGGGCTGTACACTATTGGCGTAAAGTTGATAAACGGGGTACAAACGAGCGTGAAAGTTAGCCTGGGTGTAATACAGACAGCCTATGAAAATATGCTGAAAGTAACCCAGGAGGCTATCACTGCAACAAGGAACGCTATTACTGCTACCAATAATGCAAATACAGCTACCCGTAATGCTATTACTGCTACTGAAAATGCCAACACAGCTACGGCAAACGCAAATGAGGCAACTCGTGTTTCTGGAGTGGCAACCCAGAGAGCCAATGAAGCGACCAATAAAGCTAATACGGCTGCTGATAAAGCTGATGAAGCACGTGTAGGATTGGATAGGATCAAGCAGGAAACGATCACGGCTACCAGTAATGCCAATACTGCAACCAGTAACGCAAATAAAGCTACTGATAATGCTAATAAGGCTACGGCTAACGCCAACACTCAGGCTAACAGGGCTAAGGAACACGCAGACAATCCCCCCAAAATGGGAGAAAATGGTAACTGGTGGAAATGGAACGAAACAAAAAAAGCGTATGAGGACACAGGGATTTTAGCTAAGGGTGGTGTTCTTTATCCCACTTTCACTATTGAACCTGATACGATGGAGCTTGTGATGCACTACCAGGATGATATAGCGGCTGATATGTTCGCTATTGATAATGAAGGATATTTAACTTTTAATCCAAAATAATATGGCAGAAGGAGATGTAAGATTAGGAAAGGTTGCTTTCGTGGATAAGGGAGCTTATTCAGCAACTACCACATATAATACATTTGATTTTGTGGTTACAGAAGATAGCTGTTATCTCTGCATTAAGAATGGGAATATAGGACACGCTTTAACTGATACGTCCTGGTGGAAATGTATAGCTCGTGGAACAACAGCCACAGCAGCAGCTAAAAAGGCTGAGGATGCTGCTAAACTGGCAAATGAAAAAGCCACAGCAGCCGATAACGCAGCAGGTAAGGCAGTAGAGGCTACCAATAATGCTAACGCAAAAGCTAATGAAGCTCACGAAAAAGCGGAAGAAGCCAATGTCGCTAAAAACAATGCAAATGAAGCTACTGGCGATGCAAGGGTAGTTATTGCACGTTTGGAAGAACTGGAAGAATCGCTTATCTCAAAATATAAGCTGATCCCTACTTCCATGAAGCTAAATTACCCGAAAAAAGTTACTTACAGGAATACCCAACCTTTCAAAGTTGAGGTAGAATTACTTCCTATAGATACTGGTAGAAATGTATTGTTTCTCGGTGATGATCGAGCGGTATCTATTACTCCTGATGGAGTATTTATGATTAACGGTGTAGGTATGAGCAGAATCCATGTTGTTCCAACTGAAAATACAGCATTATACCAAACAATTCAGATCATTGTAGAAGAGCCAGGAATGAGATTTATATCTGGTAGGGGTATTCGCTTCTCTGGATCTGGAGGTATCAGATTAACTTAGTAAAAAATGAATGTTGAACTATTAAAAACTTATTAATTATGGCACTTACAGCAGATGAAGAAGTAAAGGTAAGACAAATTATTACGGCTTACAACAATGGAAAAAGATTGAATGAACTTCCTGTAGCGGATGGCTCAAATCCGTTTGGTTTTATCACTGAGGTACTGGATAGTGATGGAGAATCAAAACAAGCAGGTTTGGCTGCTATGCTTCCTTATGCAGAAGAACAGTGTAGTTATGGTGTCGAATTGGACGTTACTGTTTCCTCTTCGGTACTAACCAGAACGGGTAATGTTACACTGCATAAAACATTACCTATCCAGAGTAAAATGAGAGGCTGTTTGTTATCGGATGCTGGTGCTGTTATAGAATACCTCAATCCTACCAACTGGAGAGCGCACAAGCTGGATGGCTCTAATGGTATGGTTATGGTGGAAATTCCGGAGCACTGGAGAAGATTTTATACCAATGGCAATAAAAGAGGTGTACGGATCAGTGAATACCCGTTACCAGGTTATCATTTCGTGAAAAAATGCTATATCTCAGCTTATGAAGCTACTGTACAAAGGAGCACTGGTAAACTGGCTTCTGTAGTAAATACTTCGGCTGATTACAGGGGAGGGAATAATCAAGCGGATTGGGATGCTCTACCTAAAACTCAATTAGGTAAGCCAGCTACATATATGAGCCGCACCGCTTTTCGTACTGCTGCTCGTAAACGTGGCACTACTACAGAATGGAACTGTATGGATTATAACGCTTACATTACCCTGGCATGGCTCTATTACATAGAATACGGAAATCTTAACTGTCAGTTGGCTTTCAATGCACAGAAAGATAGTAACGGTTATGCTCAGGGTGGTTTGGGGAATGGTGTAACTACCTGGGACGGTACAAAGTGGAACAACTTTAGCGGTTATTATCCTATTATCCCTTGTGGTACGAGTGATGAATTGGGAAATGCTTCTGGTGAGGTTGCTTATACTTTAGAAAAAGCAGAAGGAGAAAACAGTAAAGTCTTTACTGTTCCTCGTTATCGTGGTATTGAAAATCCATTCGGGCACGTCTGGAAATGGACGGACGGGATGAATATGGAGGTTAAAACGGATGCCAATGGTGGTACAAGCAAGGTGTTTGTAGCTATTGATCCAGCCAACTATAATGATAGTAATTACAATGGTTATACACTTAGAGGGCTGGCAGCACGACAAGAAGGCTATACCAAAGAAATGATTTTTGGAGAGCATGGCGATTTGATTGCTTCTCTTGTTGGTGGAGGTTCTACTACCTACTGGTGTGATTACTACTATACCTATAAGAATGAGAATCGTATGCAGGGTGTCCTTTTCGGCGGTGGTACGTTTCATGGCGTTCTTGCGGGCTTCGGTTCTGCGCTTACGTATTACGCCCCCTCGTCTGCGTATGCGACTGTCGGCTCTCGGCTTTGTTTTATCCCTAAAGCGTGAAGCGGTCGGGCTTGACTGCAAAACATAAATAATTAATTAACAAATGAATAAAATAGGTTGGTTGCTGGTGGGTGTCCTTTTCAGCGGTAATACGAATAATGGCGTTCATGCAGGCTTCGGTTATGCGAATACGAATAACACCCCCTCGAATGCGAATGCGAATGTCAGCTCTCAGCTATGGTTTTCTCAAAATAACTCAATAAACGAAGCAACGACCTTGCCAATAGGCAGAAAATAACATAACTCAAAAAGGTGCTGGTAGGGAAACCGAAGGCTCTGAGTACGAAAAACAAAGAAAAATGAAGAGAATAAGTAATTTATACGAGCAGATTATTTCCTTAGAGAATCTACGTTTGGCTGATGAAAAAGCCAGACGTGGAAAGCTCCGCTCTTATGGAGTGAAGAGGCATGATAGGAATAGAGAAGCTAACATACAGGCTCTTCATGAATCTTTAAAAAACAAGACTTTTGTAAATTCAAAGTATGAAGTATTCGTTATAAAAGATCCTAAAGAGAGATTGATTTACCGTTTACCATATTTCCCTGATCGAATTTTGCATCATGCTATAATGAATGTCATGGAACCTATTTGGGTATCTTTATTCACGGAAGATACTTATTCCTGTATAAAGAATCGTGGTATTCACAAAGCAGCAGCGAAAGTAAAGAAAGCCCTGAAAGAAGATCCAGAGCATACTACTTACTGCTTAAAGATGGACGTGGTGAAGTTCTATCCCAGTATAGATCATGATATTCTTAAGATGATTCTTAGAAAGAAAATCAAGGATCAGGATCTGCTTTGGCTACTGGATCTGATTATAGATAGTGCTGATGGCGTTCCTATTGGAAATTATCTTTCCCAATACTTCGCTAACCTCGTTCTGGCTTATTTCGATCACTGGATAAAGGAGGTGAAGAAAGTTAAATATTATTTCAGGTATGCGGATGATATAGTGATTATCGGGGATGATCCCAAGGCACTGCATAAACTCCGAGTTGAAATAGAAGAGTACCTAAATAGTAATTTGAAGCTATCTCTCAGAAAAACGGATCCTGTAACTGGAAAAAAGAAATGGAAATTTCAAGTGTTCAAGGTTGATGCTCATAGAGGGATTGATTTTGTTGGCTATGTCTTTTTCCATACTCATACTCTTATACGAAAGGGAATTAAAAAGAATATGTGTCGGAAAGCTGCCAAACTCAATAAGCGGAAAAATATTTCAGATCTGGAATATAAGCAAACTATCTGTAGCTGGTTTGGGTGGGCTAAGTACAGTAATTCAAAGCATTTATTAAAAACAATCATTAAAAAGCAAGTTTATGATACATTACGATTTTCAGCCTGAGAAATTACAGGCAAATGGCGATGGTTCCTATACATATCGCTGGAACATTCAGGAGATTCAAGTGGAAAACCATTCAGAAAATCCAGAAATGGATTCTGGGGTAGTTGATAACGTGGTAAAATGGACGTGTGATGAAGTTGTGGTGTGGGGAACAATTACCAATGATAAGCTGAAAGAAGCTGTTATAAATCATTTGTGGGGAGCCGATAAAGAGGCAAAACTAATCAATGATTATAATGCTGTACAAGTCGGTATTTTGGGTGAAGAGTATGCTGCTCCTTATGTGGAGTATTTGAGCAAAAGAAAGGAAGTAAAGGAGCAAATAGATGCTGATTGTGTAGAACTTAAAATTTTATTGTGATATGAGAAAGTTTAGTGAACTTGGTGTTACAGTACAGGATGAGCGTAGAATGTTCAACTGCCAGCAGGTTTCAATATCTGATGTATTGAATTGTGAGATCATTGTGGAAGATTACATACCTGATATGAAAACTTCTCATGGAGAAGGTAGATACTTGGTAAAATTCAAGGATCAGGATGGTAAAGATGGCAAGTTTTTCACAAACGCAGCTTCTTTAAAGAAAACTTTGGATCAGATACCCAAAGATGCTTTTCCTTTCAGCACCACAATTAAAGGTATGAAATGTGGAAATGGTAAGATTTATCAATTCACTTAGTAAACATGAAAATACACTTTAATAATAAGGAGATTGATATTCTGGTAGATACAACCAGCTACCGATATACGGCTTTACAGAATGTAGGTACTCTTTATCTGTACTTTGCCAGTGAAGAGTTTATAGACATTCCTGTAGGTGCTTATTGTATCTACAAGAATATCACTTATTACCTTATGAATCCTAACGATTTCAAGAAGAAAAGTAGCCGTAGCTTTGAATACACACTTGTTATGTATGATGTAGGCGCAATACTGGGCAAATACAAGTGTCGGGATATTGTTTCTAAGCGTTTGAAATTCGATTACACTGCAAAGCCTCACGAACATCTACAGTTGATCGTGGATAATCTCAACATGAGAGATAGCGGATGGAAAGTTGGCGAATATATAGAAGCTGAGGAAAAGACTATTAACTATAATCACACGTTTTGTAGTGAGGCTTTGCCTAATATTGCTAATATATTTAAAACGGAGTATGAGATAGATCCAGCTATTAAAACGGTACACTTGCGTAAAGTTGAATATAACAAAAACGAACCGTTACCTCTTGAATATGGAAAAGATAAAGGATTTGTACCAGGTTTGGGACGATCCAACCAAAGTGGAAATAGACCTGTTAGTATCTTGTACGTTCAAGGTGGAGAACAGAATATAGACTTTAGTAAGTATGGCTCTAAGGAGTTGCTTTTGCCTAAAAATCAAAGATTGGAGTATGAAGGACGTACTTATGTTTCAGATGCAGACGGCTTGTATATAAAACGGGCTGATACACCACTTACGGAGGTTCAAGAGGACAGTTTGGATTGTTCTCATATTTCACCTAAAAGAGTAGGTAGTGTTTCTAATGTTGTTGCCGATAAAGAAAAGAATTTCTATGATTTTATAGATAGTTCTATTCCGAATGATTTGAATTTTGAGGATTGTTTGATAGAGGGTAATACTATGACTGTTATATTTCAGTCTGGTATGCTTGCTGGTAAGGAGTTTGAAGTTAAATACATTCATAAAGAACGCAAATTCTTGATAACCCCCCAGGAAATAGACGGTCAAATTATGCCAAATGACATATACAAACCTAACTTGGGAGATAAATACGCTGTATTCGGAATACAGTTACCAGATGCGTACATTTGCAACAACTCAACGAAAGAAGGTGCGAGCTGGGATATGTTCAGGGAAGCTGCCAAATACCTTTATGAGAATGAAGATCCAAAATTCACATTCAAAGGAGAATTGGATAGCATTTATTCCAAAAAGCGTTGGCTCTCTATCGGTGGGAAAATCAAATTAGGTGGCTATATACTCTTTAAGGATCCGCAATTCATACCAGAAGGCATAAAGATAAGGATCACCAGCATTAAGGAGTATATACACAGACCTTACAGCCCAATTATTGAATTATCCAATACGACTACTGGAGCTACTATTTCAAGTGAGTTAAATAAGATAGAGAGTAACGAGATCAAGACTGATAACCAGTATAAAAGCTCTATCCAATTTACTAAAAGACGTTTTAGGGATGCAAAAGAAACTATTTCAATGCTGAATGATGCGCTTTTGCATTTCTCAGGTTCCATTAGTCCGATCTCGGTACAAACAATGAGTTTGCTTGTTGGTGATGAAAGCTTGCAGTTCCGTTTCGTGAACAACAAAACTAATCCGACACAAGTAGAATACCTTGTTACCTATGACAACGCAAAGAAAGTTCTTTCGGCTCCAGGAGGAATATTACAACACATGACTATCGGGATTGATACGCTTTCTTCTGGACATAAAGCCAGTGAGTATAAGTTTTGGGATATTGAGAAATATGTTTCTCCTACTTTGACTGAAACCGTAGGGTATTATCTTTATGTGAAAGCTAACAAAAATGGCACTACAGGCTCATACGTTTTAAGCAAAAACGCTATCAAGCTGGAAGGTGTAGAGGGTTATTATCATTTTCTTGTAGGCATTCTAAACAGCGAGTTTGAAGAGGAGCGATCATTTGTTGAATTATTCGGATTCACAGAAATACTTCCTGGAAGAATAACAACAGATAGGATCGTTTCAAGCGATGGACTAAATTTCATGGACTTTGTGAATAATGCCTTTCGTGTGGGAAATTCAGATAGCTATTTGGATTGGAATACCAAAGGTGATAGAAAATTACGTTTGAAAGGATCCATTGTACAAAGTGAAAGCGGTGATGAAAGTCCTATAGGTTGTTTTCGTGGCACTTATAGCAGTTCTTATACTTACTATTGGGGTGATGAAGTAACTTATACAACAAGTAACGGAACTTCCACATATCGCTATGTTAACAAAACTCCAAGCAGAGGGAATGTACCAACGAATACATCTTATTGGATCATTGTTGCAGAAGGAGCAAAAGGCAATAAAGGAGATAAGGGGGATGATGGAGATCCTGGAAACAACGGAGATTATTTTGAATATCGGTACGCTGTTAATGGCTCCAGAAGTACACCGCCTTCACTGAGTAAAACGAGCCGTAATCCTTCGGGATGGAGTACAACCGTTCCAACTGTAGGAAGTTTGCAATACTTATGGTTTACAGTAGCAAAAATCAATGGTGAAACAAATTCATTGATACAGAACTGGAGTACGCCAGCTCGGCAAACTCCGTATGATGGTGTGGATGGCAGAAATGGCGATACTGGTCCGACTATGGTTTATCGTGGCATTTATGCGAGTGATAAAGTTTACTATGGCACTTCAAAGCGTGTAGATGCAGTGAAATATAACGGTCACTATTATGTTGCCAGAGTGGATGCCGGAAACGGCTATCTAAACCATGTACCTACTGATACAGCTTATTGGAATGATTTCGGTGCAGAGTTTGAAAGCATAGCAACCAACTTATTATTGGCTGAGGGGGCTAATATTGGAGATTGGTTTATGAGTGGTGGAAAGATTGTTTCTACACTTTTGGATGGTAATAAGATTATCCTTGATGCTTCTATGGCTCGGATAATAATAGAAAGTAAGCGTATTTCAGGGGATTATACCTATGGAGGTGAATGGTCGAGCTTTACATATCCATCTTTATGGAAGCAATACGGTCAATCATTAACTAATGAAGAGGAAGAAGGATATGAGTATATTTATTGTAGAACAACAACTAATAACCGTCCTTCTACACCTTCTGGAAAGAATGTATCTGGGTATCTGCCAGATGGATGGACTTATTACTCTCAGGGCGTAAATTCAACTTATCAATATGAATGGATGTCACGAAGGTATCAGAAAGGGCTTTATTCTAAAATAGAATTGAATGCTGGCAATGGATTAATTGAGGCAAGAAATGATATGGGTGTTTCATATATGACCCCTGGAGGCATTTTCTCAAACTGGGCTAATACGGATGCTGTTTCTGCAACTTTAGGAATAACCAGAAAGGCTGCTATCGTTGGACTTGGTTTTGGTAATTTGGATAAATCTCAGTGGGATAATGAAAATTTTATCGCTGGTATTTATGGTACTGCGAGTAATAGAGGTACTGCCCCTGCTTATGGAGGCTTTTTCCAAAACCTGATGGCTGCTGGATTACTTTTAAATCTCAAATCTATAGATGATAATTCTGGAACAATTTATTTAACAGAATATCAGTCGTTTGTACTTGGCTTGACAAATAAAGGTGTGACAAAGAATGTTTATTTGCCTAATGATGGAATAGTAGGACGTTTTGTGTTTGTTAAGCAAATAGGTGTAGGACAATTAAAATTTTATCCACGTTCGGGACAATATATACATGATGATAGTTCTGCAAATGATTATTACGATATACCTGAGGGGTGGATGGGAGTTTTTGTTTTTACTCGTTTTATGCTTAATGGCGTACTTCGTCAATGTTGGACGGTAAGTAGATTCAAGTTTTAAAAATATATGTTATGGTAGAATATGGATATATAGATGAAAGTGGGTATCTAACATCTAAGATACTTGAAGAATATACAGAGAAATTTCGTGATGATGATGGAGAAATACAAGAGCGTATTATTTCTGTAGAGGAACAAGCGAGTATCCTTTCTGGTTTGGGATGGAAACAAGTAGAACTTGTTGATGATACAAAATTGGATTGTCCTCTTTATTATAGTGTACATATTGCTCCTTATGACGCTGGAGATAAGATAAGGTATAAATATGAACAAAGGTTTAATGTTAAGATTGTTCGGAGTAAGATAGATGAGTTAAAAGCTTCTCTTACAAGTAATGATAGTTGTATAGGTGATTATCGTATTACAAAGTGCTATGAGGCTTCTCTTATCGGTGAAAGTATGCCTTACGATATATCTGAGTTGCACCAAAAAAGACAGGAAGTAAGGAATGAAATAAACAGATTGGAAGCCTTAATAGCTTCAAATATATAATTTTGTCTTTTATGGCGTATATATACGCCATAAATAGTATATTTGCAGTGATTATAGTAATGTGTACCAAATACTTTGTAGAAAATCATGGAAGATGTAACGACTATTGCAAAAGGAATTAGCGACTGGGGTATGATGGCTATAACGGCAGCTTTTTTCCTTATTTTATCTGCTGGTTTGATGATAGCTTGTTTTAAGTGGTTTAAATCAATCATCAATGGTATTATCAACAGTACGGCTAAAACTATGACTGATTTACTAAATGAAACTCGTGTTCAGAATGAAATGCTTGCTGATATATCAGAAGGATTACGCCCAGAAACTCAATTAAGGATCAAAAACACCTCTTCTACTTATTTTGATTTATCTGTGGAAAAGGTTTGCCGATTGATTAAAAAGATCAGGGAGGAAAACCATATTGTAGATAGAAAGGCTACAGTTGATAAGATCCACAATTTAATAAGAAACTTGCATGAGGACAGGAATAGCCGCTTTGATTGCTATTCTTATAGAGGAAAGAAGCTATCAGATTATACTAATCCAGATTGGGTAGAATGGGTGTCGAAAGTTGTTGAGAATGAGATTTACAATGAAAATGGTGCAAATAATGGGAGAGCCTATACTAATGTACAGGCTGTATATGAAAATATAAAATTGGATTTCTATCATCGAATAAATAATTAGTTTATGAAAATTTTGATTGATAACGGACATGGTGAAAATACACTTGGTAAACGCTCTCCAGATGGAACATTGAGAGAGTATTTGTATGCACGTGAAATAGCTGATGCTATTGTACGTGAACTTGTGAAAAGAGGTTATGATGCTGAGCGTATAGTGAGAGAAAATGTAGATGTTGCTCTTACAGAGAGAACACGTAGAGTAAATGAATATTGTGGTAAGCTTGGTGCTTCAAACGTGATTCTTATCTCCGTTCATTGTAACGCTGCTGGCGACGGAACCGAATGGATGAAAGCACGTGGATGGTCTGCATATACTTCCAAAGGGAGAACTAAGGCTGATAAATTGGCTGACTGTCTTTATTCCATTGCTGAAAGTGTTTTTGTTGGGCAACGAATCCGCAAAGATATGAGTGATGGAGATCCTGACTGGGAAGAGAATTTCTACATTCTTCAAAAAACTAAATGCCCTGCTGTTCTCACTGAAAACTTTTTTCAGGACAACAAAGAGGATGTTGATTTTCTGCTTTCTCCAGAGGGTAAGAAACAAATAGTTAAAGTTCATGTAGATGGTATCATAAAATATATTACTGAGTTATGAAAAGAATATTGGTGTATGCAAATATAGTTTTGGTAATATCCGTTTTGATATTATCTTTCTTTTTGAATAATACAAGGGAAGAGAAAAAACGATTGACTAATAATCAAGAATCTCTTTTATCGGATATTGAGTATTATAAAACTGAATCTGGGAAAAATGCCGCTTCTGTTCAAAAACTGGAACTTACCAGGTCTGAGCTGGAAAAACATTGTAAAGATCTTACTCGAACTGTAGAAGATCTGAGTATAAAAGTAAAGAGGCTTCAATCAGCATCTACCACTGTAACCAAAACAGAGGTGGAGATCCAGACAGTTGTACGTGACAGTATTGTATATCGTGATCGTCCAGCTATTTTGAAGGCTATCAACTGGAAAGATCCCTGGATAAAATTGGATGGCATTTTGGATGGGAAAAATTTTTCTGCTAAGATTCAGTGTTTAGACACTCTTAGCCATATAGTACATAGAGTGCCAAAGAAATTTCTTTTTTTTCGCTTTGGGACTAAAGCGGTAAGGTTAGAAGTGGTAAACAAGAATCCACATAACCAGATTGTATATACAGAATATATAGAAGTTAGAAAATAGGTATTAGTAGAACATTTTATTTTTGGAAACGTGCCTGCTAGGAAGTATGCACGTTTTTTCTTATATTTGCAGTATCTGATCAAAATCAGTGTTGCATTAGTGAGATCCCTTATTACCTTACAGGTGATGGGGATCTCATTTTTTTGGAAGAAATTCTACAAATATTCTACAGAAATCAGTATATCTGTATTTAATGCTCTGATAATCAAATATAGGTCTAAAGTTTCCTAAACATTAGATAGGGGTTCGATTCCCCTCTGAGGTACTTCTTCATACCATTTGAATACGATAATGGAATACGGGTTTGGAATACCAACCTAGAATACATTATCGGTATTATTCAATCTAATAATATTAATGGTATGCAAGAACAGATTTTTATCAATGAACTACGAGGCAATTTTTTTTTGAGAACTCCCAAAGAGAATGCCCCCACCTTATTATATTATGTAATCCGCTACGCTGGTAAGAAGTACCGCTTCGCAACTGGAGTAAAAGTATATCCCAACCATTGGGATACAAAGAGACAGGAAGCACGCATTAGCTTTAGATTCCCAGAACTCCACAACAAAAACAATATTATTGCTAATGAAAAAATTGCAGAATATAGACGCAATTTATCGGAGTTTAAAGCATATCTTTGTGATAATCCAAGTGAGATAAGTAATGGTGGAGAGTTGTTGAAGAAATATATTTGTAAAAGAAAGAACAGAATGAATATAAATTGCATTAAATTCCTTGAAGATTGTATCACGGCTGTCAGTACTCTAAGTAATGGTACTAGAAAAGATTATCTATCAACCATAAAAAATTTGAAAGAGTATTGTGATAAAGGTAATGATTTAAAGTCATTTAACGACATTAACAAGAAATATGTAAAGAGTTACTATCAATATCTCCGTAGCATTGACAATCGCCCTAATACAAATGACGGAAAACTAACATTAGGGTATATTAATAAGCAAATATCCCAACTATGGAATGTTCTAAATAAGTTCGCTGTTGAGAATGAAGTAATGGATTATGCAGTATTAAATGAATGGAAGGAAAGGAAAGCTTGGATAGTAACAGATAAATCGAAGAAGAATAAAGATGGTATAGCTTTAAGAGATGATGAAATTACACAGTTATGGGAATATTGGAATAAACTGGACAATAAAGTGGACAAGGATATATTAGCCACTTTCCTATTGGAATGTCTAACTGGACAACGCTTTAGTGATGCCCAAAAAATAACCGATAATATAGAGACTATTAATTCTATAACATCTATAACTTTGGTGCAAAAGAAAGGTGGAAAAAAAGTAAACTGTGGAATCATATTTGAACTTACTAAAAAGATATTATGCGCTCTTGATTATGAAGTGCCTAAAGGATATACTAATGATTATTACAACAAACGATTAAAGAAAATAGCTAAAGATGCTGGTATTAGAGGAAAAGAGATAACAACACGACATAGTGGCAATAACACCACAGTTGTAGTAAAAGAAAATGAGCGAAGTAATTTGGTCACTTCGCATGTGGGTAGGCGAACATTTATCACTTTATTGAAGTTGCGTGAGTGGGATGACAGTAAGATTCAGATGTATAGTGGACATGATACTATTGATATGATACAATTATACACTAAAATAAAGAGTAGTGTAGAATATGAGTTTTTTAAGAATGGGATAAAGAAAAACCCTGAGAAAATCCTACGGTATGTAGATGAGGATGAGAATAGGAAGCTCTTTGAAAGTATTACACCTATGATTCCTTACCAGCCACTAAATAGTCAAGGAAAATATTCACAAGAAATAAGCGAAGCAAAAGAACTATTGACAATGTTCGGAGTTAATCCGCTAGATTTCATGGACTGTTACGATATAGATGAATTGCGTAGCCAAATGTATAGTATTGAGGGTCAATTATTAAATGTGATTGAAGATAGAAGCCTTATTAAGGAAATATTCAACAATGAAAGTAAAAGGTTAAAAGAAAAGGCAGAAGACTTGCATAATTTATTTGTTGCATGTAGAATTAGAAGAAATAAATTGCACTAATGGAGTTGATATGTTTTTCTTGCTTCATAGGTCTGTTACAAAGTTGCGCCCTTAATTCTAGAATAATATCGTTATGTTTGCTAATAGTAAAAATAAAAAAGCCACACAGAAAATTAATTCCGTGAAGCTTTTAAATACTATTGTCTAACGATTTTGATACTTAAATGTATCGCATGACGTCCCCATCTGCCTCTTGGTATATCCACACGTGTTACAACAATATAGAGATGTTTCCCCCAAAAAGATATCCAAACATTACTACCTCGCAATGGGTGTGGAACAATGACCTCATAAAAGCCTTGCTTAGTAGAAATTACATGGCATTTTTTTATAAAATTATTTAGAACGCTTGGAGTAACAACGACTTTCTCATCAAAATTAGTAATGCTTTCTATTTGTTGAAGTAGTACATTAGCACGTTTATACTTCTTCTCTTCGGTTAACATACCACGTAGGTTTACTAAGGTTTTTAGCGACATGCATTTTTTTATGAATGCTTCTAATTGGCTTATTGGCATTAAAAGAATCTTATCATAAAGGGTGTATTTATCCATATCTATCAATATTGTAGTTTTGTAAAAGTTATATCTGTACTTAACCCTAAGTCTTCGTTTGCAAGTAAAACAGCATCCTTAAAATGTTGTTCCAAATGTTTGCGGCTTGGAGGAATATCAAATGTAAATCTTAAACTCCAGTCTTCTCCATTTTGACTTTTGTTTAAATGATAATATACTTCGACACCTTCAATTTCTTTTTTGAAGTCCAACTGATGTTGTCGTGGCGAAAGTAAAAATACTAGTAATAATGAGTTATCACTCAATGCTTCTAAAAGCTTTTCTTTTAAATAAATTATCATAATAATATACAGCTAACCTTTACGCTGTGAGGTTTTTTATTTAATTCAATATTTTTCATATCTTCAATAAAATAGTGTCGAGAATTACCACTATATTTATTTATTTTTAAAAATTAGACACTACAATAGCTATATGACATATATATGCCATATCCCAATAACTAAATACAATTGGAAAATCCAGTGTAAGCTGCCCCCTAAAACCAAGCGATTCTGCCCCCTTGTGC